>Ga0315274_10000410_pt1 | contig 67457 bp, 57 predicted proteins | sample YL17G02_20_MG_FD_203700 | JGI IMG/M metagenome (GOLD analysis project Ga0315274, IMG submission 203700) | Sediment microbial communities from Yellowstone Lake, YNP, Wyoming, USA - YL17G02_20 | ecosystem: Environmental > Aquatic > Freshwater > Lake > Sediment | place: USA: Wyoming | collected... | reverse complement strand
AGGGAGGGAAAAAGGTGAAAAGATTATGTGCTCTGCTCTGTCTGGTCCTCTGGCTGTTGCCAGGGGCGGCCCTGGCCCAGAAGATCGGGGTGCTCCCCTTCGAGGATGCCTCTGGGGCGGGCGCCGGGTTGGGCGAGCAGGTGGCCAAGCTGATCCGCTCGGAGCTGTTGAAGAACAAGAAACTCACGCCCAAATTCATCCAGTATGCGCCCAAGGGCGAGGATGAGCCGACCACGGTCGATGTGGAGAAGGCGGCGGAGATAGGAAGGAAAAATGGCGTGGAGTATGTGATGATTGGCACGATCCTGGAGGCCGAGGCCACCAGCAGCTCCTCGGGCCTGGGAGGGATCAGCGTGCTCAAACAGTCGGTCGGGTCCTCGCTGCGCACCGTGAAGGCGACCATTACCCTCCAGGGAGATCTGGTCTCGGTGCAGGAGGAAAAGCTGATCGAGAGCTTCCGGGTGAGCGGAAGCAAGACGGACCGCTCGGTGGGGGCCGATGTCTCCACCGAATGGGGAAGCCTCAACAGGGACTCGAGCGGCGCCGACAACACCCCGAATGCCAAGGCCCTTCGCGACGCGGTGGAGAAGCTGGTGAAGGCGGTGTTGAAGAGGCTCTAAGCTCGGTCCTTCTTCCGTGCCGCTCGCTAACCACCCATGGAACCGCGGACATAGTCGGCCGCCAGCAGGATCGCCTCCTTCATGCTGACGGCACTGGCCCTCCCTGTCCCCGCGATATCAAAGGCGGTGCCGTGGTCCACCGAGGTCCGCAGGAAAGGCAGCCCCAGGGTGAGGGATACGGTCCCCTCGAAATCGACCATCTTGGTGGCAATGTGGCCTTGGTCGTGATAGAGGGAGAGGACCGCGCTGTATTGGCCCTGGAGGGCCTGGTGGAAGACCGAGTCCGCGGGGACCGGTCCCACCACCCGGTAGCCCAGACGCTGGGCCTCCCGTATCGCCGGCTCGATCTGGTTGACCTCTTCCTCTCCGAAGAGGCCGTGTTCGCCGCCGTGGGGGTTAAGCCCGGCCACCGCCAGGGTTCCCTCAGCCACCCCGAGCTGATACAAGGCCTTTGAGCAACGTTGGATGTAAGCGAGCACCCGCTCCCTCGTGGCTATTTCGCAGGCCTTGCGGAGGGAGACATGCCGGGAGAGGAAGAAGACCCTCAGAGCCCGCACCTGGAACATGGTCAGAGGATCGCGGGCTCGGGTGAGGGCAGCGAGTATCTCCGTGTGGCCGATGAAATCCACCCCGGCCGCCCGGAGGGCCTCCTTGTTGATGGGGGCCGTGACAATGGCTTCAACCCGCCTGGAGGAGGCAAGCTCCGCGGCCTTTTCAATGTACTCATAGGCCGCCCGCCCACACATCCCTTGCACGAGGCCCATCTTCAGGGAATTCATGTCCACATTGCCCAGATCGAGAAGGTCCACCGTTCCCGGCCCATACCCTCCCTCTTCCGGCCCGGTGACGACCCGGATGTCCGCCTGCAGGCCGCAAAACTTGAGGGCCTGCTCCAGCACCCGCCCGTCGCCGATTACCAGGGGCCGGGATGCCGCCATCACCTCCTGATCCTTCAAGGCCTTGAGAACGATCTCCGGCCCGATCCCTGCTGGATCACCCATAGTCACTGCGATGAGCGGCCTATCCATCTTTAACTCCGCTATTCCAGATTCATATCCAGGGGAAACGCCTCTTCTATCCCACGAAACATATTATCCTCTTCAAAGCGCTTCTTGAAGGCTCCCCTCTTTTCTTCCATCTCCTTTGCCCGATCTCTAACTTCCGCGAGCCTTCCGTGTTCAAATTCCAGATCATAGACGGTTTGGAAGGCGGTAGGCTTCTGAAAGCCCATATGAATGTGCAATTCCTCAATGAGATCTTTTGCCAGGCGCAGTTTGCCCGTAAACGGGACCGGGAGATTCACATTGCGGTACACTGCCTGAAAATCTTGCTTCTTCCCGACAACACCGTTAATCGGCCGGTAATTCCCATGCTCTTCTCGGGTCGTCAGCTGCTGCAGAAATATCCCTGAGTCAGCAATCTCATAGGTGGCATAGAAGCCGCGATAGCACGCTGTGTGAATCATTCCTGGCTCCATGCCATACTGTTGGGGTGAGAACAGCTCCCCGCCAGCAATGCCGATAAGAGCGTATTCTTCGCCTTGGAAGCGGAAAGTGTCACCAATCTGCGCGGTCATGATCCCATCTCCCTTGCCATCCTTCCCTCCTGCATTTCTTGAGGGAAATCAGAACTCCCCTTCGGCGGATATGCGGCCCCTTTGCCCTTAGTGCCAAGGCCTGACAGCATTTGTAATTCTTCGTGGGGAGTTATGCTCGGGATGTCTCCTTCACTATTTCATCGATCTGTTCCGCTGTGAGTGGCAGGAGGGCCTTTTCGAGGACGGAGGTCAGTGTGATGAGGTTCTCGTTTGAGACAGGGTTCTCCGTGGACATCGCTACCGCAATCCTGTCACCAGGCACGGCTTCCTGGAGAAGACTCAAGGCGCGTTCTCTCGTCGCCTGCGGCCCCAGCTGGTACTCGGAGTCAGGAAAGCCAATCCAGATGGCCTTGTCTTTCCACAGGGAGAGGGCCTCACCGAGCGGGAGGTCGCCCATCGGCAGCGGATGGAATCCCTCGATGATATCTATGGGAGTCCTGGGGATCAGGTTTTTCAGGACGGCCAGTCTGCCATCCATATGAACGGCCATGAGCTTGCCGTGCTGGTGCAATACCTTCGCCTGCTTCTCGTACTCGGGCATGAAGTACTTCTCGAAGAGTCGTGGGCCAATGAGGGCCCCGTCGATGTTGTCCCCGCACATGGAGATGGGTGCCGGCGACTTGGCGGCTATCTCGTGCAAGGGCTCGCGACTCTTGGACACGGCGCGGAGCAGGTCCTCGACCAGACCAGGGTAATCGGCCAGGTGGAAGAAAAACCGCCCGCCCTCGCTGCCCACCCAGTAGATCAGCATCATCTGTAAAGGGGAGTGCGGGAGGTTATCCAGCACCACTCCTTCGTCCCCGATCCAGTCCATTGCCTGCTCGATCGGGAAGTAGTCGACCAGATACTCCGTGTTCTCTACGATGTACTGGACGACCTTATAGTCCTCAGGTTCCTTGATCAAGTGGGAGGTCAGCCATGGCGTCACACCTCGCCAGCTGCGGTTGGCGTGCCACAATCCCACACCTGGCTCGCGCCACTCTTCCTCGTAGACGGATCCTACAGGGGTCGAGAAAGTGCGGCGGATGACGGCTCTCCCCTCCAAAATAGCAGGGGTCTCGGTGATATTTACCCCGTGCAACCGCGTGACATAGGGTGGTCGGAGCCAATTCATGCCCATCCCTCGGTTCCGGCATTCCCGCTCCGCCCAACCGGTCTGACAGTGTCTCCAATAGTGGTAAAATGGTAGCCTGTCGGCTCGCTGCCTGAGAGCAGATGCCATGATCCTTTCACGACGGGTCATCTCGGACAAGGTATAGACCTCCTCTCCTGCAAACTTACAGATGGGATGATAGGGATTTGCTTTTGGGTTGGGGCGGTGGCCGGGATCTGCTTAGGCTGCGACCCCCTTTTGACCCCCGGATGGTTCTATACCAGCATCCGCAGGGGAGTCAATGGAAAACTCGCCGAGGGAAGGCGGGAAGCGACTCAATAGCAGGCGGATCAGTGGGGAACAGGTGGTAAAGGAGGACAGAGAGACTCTTCCCCCGAAAAGGCGTGTCGAGTTAAGGAATGTCTGGCTTTGTCTCTTTCTGCTCGACCTTCTCGGCGTCTGAAGAGGTACTATCTCCTCTGTGAAATCGTCGCTGTCTTCTCTCTTCCTGTTTTTTCTGGCGGGACAATTCTTTCCGCCGCTTTTCACCTTTATAAACTCCAGCTCGTTTTGCCAACATACCCTCCTTCTTCCGAGAAAAACTATATCACGAAAAGAAAGACAATGCTAATTCTATTCATCGAAATGGAGGAAAGACTTTCTATCGGATACTAACCGTAATCCACACATTCTTCCAACACCTGCTTCTAACACCTGCCAATGATTGACTACAGGGCCAATTGGGGTCAGACTTGGGCTGAGCGAGAGTCAAGCTTTGCTTTATTGACTTTTGCTCTCTTTCTTATTGGGTCGGCTGATCGGGGAGTAGCGGCCGAGGGGAGAAGATATCAAGAGCAAAACCTGACCCCCTGGTGCCTCTTAATGGATGGCCCCCTGGCTTGCTCCGGGCTGGGAGAATAAAAAACTCTTGAGAAAATTAGCTTAAGGTATTATTAGTATACCGTCCAGACGGTATAGATGAGGATTCGTTAAGGAGTGTGTTCCATGAGTCCACTACGACGTTCCCATGATGCCATTGTCGATGCTGCACAGGCTGTGGTGCTCGAGGTCGGCGCCGCCCATATGACCCTTGACGCCGTAGCCGCGAAAGCAGGCGTGAGTAAAGGCGGTCTGCTCTACCACTTTCCGACTAAGGAAGCACTACTTAAAGCAATGCTGAATCGACGCGTTCAACGTCTCGAGGAAGTACGAAAAGAGAAACGTGCAGAACTCCCAGATGGGCCCACACGCGAGATTAAGGCTTACATCCTTTCAATGCTGGCTCGCGACCGCAAATCTGAGCGCATCAGTGCCGGCCTCCTCGCCTCCGCCGCATACAATCCCAGGTTGCTGGAGCCGTTACGCAACGATTACAGAAAAGCCCTGACTGAGCTTGCCCCGTCCGGGGTCAGGTTTGAGCGGGCAGCCGTCGTAGTCCTGGCAGCACATGGCCTTCGGTTAATGGAAATTCTGTCTCTATCTCCGTTCAAATACAAAAAACGGAAACAAGTGATCGAGGAGATGCTCAGGCTCGCCGGCGAAGAAATCCAATAATAGGGTAGAGGCCCAATATCCTTGTTGGTGGCAGATAGGGGTTTCCGCATCACCAAGAGAAAGCGCGCAGACAGGAATAAGGAGGGGCTTTGAATGGCATGGAAACATAGGATAACAGGATTTTGTTATGTGGGTGTTCTCATGGGCATAATCTTTGGTTTAACGCTTCTCCTTCTATCCGGATGCGGAAAAGGACAAGGGCAACAAGTACCGTCCGCCCCCACCGTCGAGGTGATGGAGGTGATTCAGAAGGATGTTCCGGTCTATTCTGAATGGATCGGCTCAACGGATGGCACTGTTAACGCCACGATCCGTGCGCAGGTCCAAGGCTATCTGATCAAGCAGCTTTACCGGGAAGGAGATCTTGTCAGGAGGGGGCAAATTCTCTTCGAGATCGACCCTCGGCCCTTTCAGGCGGCACTGGATCAGGCCAAGGCCGAGTGGGACCAGGCAAAGGCTTCTATGAATAGGGCTAAGGCCACCTTGGATCAGGCCAAGGCCGACGTGGCCCGGGTGGAAGCGCAGTATGCCACCGCCAAGGCCAACCTGAGGCGAATCAAGGACCTCGTCGAACAGGAGCTCGTGAGCCAGAAAGACCTGGATGACGCCGTCGGCGCGGAGCAGTCGGCTGGGGCCTCGGTAAGTGCAGCCCAGGCCGCCGCCAGTGCAGCCCAGGCCTCGATTTCTGCGGTCCAGGCCTCGGTCAGTGGGGCCCAGGCCGCATTGGAGAGAGCCCGGCTCAACTTGGGTTTCACGAAAATCATGTCGCCCGTCGACGGCATCGCGGGCATCGCCAAGGCGCAGATCGGCAACCTTGTCGGCCCTGGATCTATAGAGGAACTGACAACCGTTTCCACCGTTAATCCAATCAAAGTCTACATCCCCATCAGTGAACAGGAGTACCTGAAGGACGCGCAGAACGGTCGGGCGCGCACTCAGCAGGTGCTCGAGCTGATCCTTGCCGACGGGAGCCTCCACCCTCACAAGGGCGCGTTTGCCTTTGCGGACCGCGAGGTAGATATCAGGACCGGCACGATCAAGGTTACTGCCCTCTTCCCCAATCCGGGAAATCTCCTCCGGCCCGGGCAATTCGCCCGGGTCCGGGCGCAGACCAGGATCAAGAAAGGGGCACTTCTGGTGCCCCAGCGGGCAGTCACGGAACTCCAGGGCAAGTACCAGGTGGCGGTCGTGGGTGCTGATAGCAAGGTCGACATACGGCCGGTAAAAGTGGCCGAACGGGTCGATAAGCTGTGGTTGATCGACGAGGGGCTGAAACCGGGCGAGAAGGTCATAGTAGAAGGAGTCCAGAAAGCCAGGCAGGGCATGAATGTAACTCCGAAGCCCTTTGGCGCCGAGCCCAGTGCCAGGCCGGAGAGTAACCCTCAGGCCAAGCCAGAGACGCATGCAAAGCCTGAGCCGGAAGAAGAACCCGCAGCGCCAGCAAAAAGGGAGAAAAGGTAGGCTGCCATGTCAAGGTTCTTTATCGATCGTCCCATCGTGGCCATGGTCATCTCCATCATCTTCGTCATCTTGGGCCTCGTGGCCTTGGTGGGATTGCCGGTGGCTCAGTTCCCGGAGATCATCCCCCCGGAGATCCAGCTCCAGACTGCCTATGTCGGTGCGGACGCAGAAACGGTGGAGCAGGCCGTCGCCATCCCCCTGGAGCAGCAAATGAGCGGCGTGGATAATATGAACTACATGTATTCCATAAACGCCAATAATGGCGTGATGAGGATGTTCGTCAACTTCGACGTGAAAAGCAATCCGAACACGGACCATGTTCTCACCGTGATCAGACAGAATCAGGCCCAATCCCAGTTTCCCCTGGATGTCCGCAATTACGGTTTCACCATCCAGAAATCCCGATCCTCTATATTGATGCTATTTGCCCTCACCTCACCTCATGGGACCTACGATGGAGAATTCCTCTCCAACTATGCCATCATCAACCTCATAGACCCACTCCTGCGCGTGCCCGGCATTGCCATGGTGAATGTGTTTGGTGCGGGCCAGTATGCGATGCGGATCTGGGTGAGGCCCGATACGCTGGCCAAGCTCGGCATCACCGTCGCTGAAATCATCAGTGCCGTCCAGAAGCAAAATGCGGTCAATCCGGCCGGACAGCTCAGCGGAGAGCCGGCCCCCCCAGGGCAGGAATTCACCTATACGGTCCGCACCCAAGGCCGCCTCACCACGGATGAGGAGTTCGGCCAGATCGTTGTTCGTGCCCAACCCGACGGATCGATCGTTCGCCTGAGGGACGTGGCCCGGATCGAGTTGGGGGCGCAGGCCTACAGCATCAGGGATCGGCTGGACAGCCAACCTGCTGCAGGGATAGCGATCTACCAGTTGCCGGGCTCCAATGCCATTGCCACCGCCAAAGCGGCCAGGAAAGTGATGGAGGAGGCCAAGAAGCGATTCCCAGCCGATATCGACTACGGAGATGTCCTCGACACGACCCGGAGCGTCACGGAGGGGATCAACGAGATCACCAAGACGCTCTTGCAGGCCTTGCTCCTCGTGATCCTGGTGGTATTCCTCTTCCTGCAGAGCTGGAGGGCAACCCTCATCCCCGCCCTGGCAGTCCCCGTCTCCCTCGTCGGCACTTTTGCTGTCTTCCCCTTTCTCGGATTTTCGATCAATACCCTGTCCCTCTTCGGGCTGGTTCTGGCCATAGGCCTGGTCGTCGACGATGCCATCGTGGTGGTGGAGGCGGTCGAACGCCATATCGAGGAGGGCATGTCCCCGAGGGAGGCGTCGCTTCAGGCAATGAGAGAAGTTTCCGGGCCGGTGATGGCCATTGCATTGATCCTCTCCGCCGTCTTTGTCCCCACCATCTTCGTTCCGGGTATCACCGGCAGGCTCTACCAGCAATTTGCCGTGACGGTAGCCATCTCGGTCCTCATCTCAGCCTTCAACGCCCTCAGCCTCAGTCCGGCCCTTTGTGCCCTCCTCCTCAAGCCCAGACAGGAAGCACGTGGACCGCTGGCTCCCTTTTTCAGGGTCTTCAACCGTCTCTTCAAGAGGGCCTCTAACGGCTATATTGGCCTGTGTGGTACCCTGATTCGCAAAAGCGTCTTGAGCCTCTTATTCCTGGTGGGAATCGCAATCCTTGCGGGAGTGATCGGCAAAGGAATCCCCAAGGAGTTCTTGCCGGAAGAAGACCAGGGCTACCTGTTCGTGAATGTCTCCTTGCCCGATGCCGCCTCACTGCAGCGCACCGATGATGTCTGCCGAAAGATTGACGAGATCGTCAAGAACACCCCCGGCGTCGAACACTACCTGACGGTCGTTGGCATCAGTTTGCTGAGCATTGCCCAAAACACGTACAACGGGTTTTATTTTGCGCCTTTGAAACACTGGAAAGAGCGGAAGAAGCCCGAGGAGAAATACCAGGCCATCATGGCCCATCTGAATCGCGAGCTGGCCAAATTGCCACAAGCCATCGCCTTTTGCTTTCCGCCCCCTGCCATTCCGGGCATCGGGACGGCCGGAGGCGTCACGATGGTCCTCGAGGATCGAGCGGGCAAGGACATTCCCTACCTCGCGCAGAATGTCAACAAGTTCATCGAAGCGGCGCGCAATCGACCTGAGCTTGCTCGCGTGACGACCACCTTTCTCCCCTCCGTGCCCCAAGTTTACGTCAACGTAGATCGGGACAAAGTGCTCAAGCAAGGCATCGATCTCGCGCAGGTCTATCAAACCCTTCAAGCCTTCATGGGGGGAACCTTCGTCAATTACTTCAATCGCTTCGGTCGGCAGTGGCAGGTCTATGTTCAGGCGGAGGGAGAATTCCGCACCAAGGCGGAGAATGTGGGGCAGTTCTATGTGCGCAATGATAGGGGAAATCCGGTACCACTCTCATCGGTGACCAGCATTGAGTCCCGTGTCGGGCCTGAATTTACGATGCGATACAATCTTTATCGGTGCGCTCAGATCAATGCCATGGCCAAGCCCGGCTTCAGCTCTGCGCAGGCCATGAAGGCCCTGGAAGAGGTCTTTGCCCAGACGATGCCAAGAGAGATGGGTTACGACTACCTCGGCATGAGTTTCCAGGAGAAAAAGGCTCAGGAAGGGATATCGGCGTGGGTCATCTTCGGGTTCTCCCTGCTCTGCGTCTTCCTCATCCTGGCTGCCCTGTATGAGAGCTGGTCGCTGCCCCTTAGCGTTTTGCTCGTAACCCCCGTCGCCGTCTTTGGGGCCTTGGCCGCGATCTGGCTGCGCGGCCAGGCCAACAACGTCTATGCCCAGATCGGCCTCATCGTGCTCATCGGTTTATCCGCGAAGAATGCCATCCTGATCGTCGAGTTCGCCAAGAAGCGGCACGAGTTGGGGAAGTCCCTTACTGATGCCGCCCTGGAAGGGGCCCGTTTGCGTCTAAGGCCCATCCTCATGACCTCGTTTGCCTTCATCTTTGGGGTGATGCCCCTTGCCTTTTCTACGGGGGCGGGGGCTGTGGCAAGACAGATCATGGGCACGGCCGTCATGGGCGGCACCGCTGCTGCATCGCTGATCGCCATCTTCCTCATCCCGGTGATGTTTTACGTCGTCGGAAAACTCTCTGGTCGTGGCAAGAATGAAGAATAGGCGAAAAAAGAGGGAGGAGGCGATGCGGAGTGTAGGAGGGTGGAGGAGGGTCACATCTTCATATGTCATTAAGCGGCTTCATTCAACAAACATTTCCGCAAGCACTCTCAGAATCTCACCCTGGGCCTTTGTGCTAATCCGGCCCAGCCCCCGCACGAGTCGCACCTTATCCATGGTTCGCAGTTGATCGAGAACCACCTGTACTTCCTTTCCTTGAAACTGACAAGGAACCCGCATCGGGTTCGACCTTTCCCTCGTGGTTATTGGCGCCAAAATGACCGTGGCGATGTGCTGATTGATTTCATCCGGTGAAACTACGAGGGATGGGCGGGTTTTCTGGATTTCGCGGCCAATCGTCGGATCAAGATTGACGAGATAGACATCAAAGCGTTTGACTGCCGGGACAATCCATGGGTTAGTTCTAACTTAATAGCGTGTCTTAGAAACAACGTCCGTCCTTTCTTCCCCCAGACGCGACTCCTTTCCTTCCCCCCGCAATCCTGCCCTTTCCCTTCGTATTCCGGCTTTCATTTTGCCTTCCCTGGTCTGTAAGCCAGGAGAGCAAATCCATTGGGGTGTTCACATTGAAAAACGGCTCTGGATCAGAAAAGTGGACGAATGCCACCTCCAGATTCTGCCAAACTTCCCCCACCTTGCGTTTTCCCTCTTCGATGGCCTCACTGATGGCAGGCAGGAGCCGGTTATCGACGACGGCGCACAAGGGCTCCCACAAGGCTCCCTCGGTTACCGCAACGGCTACGCCCACCCTCGCCTTCACGAAGCTATCTTTCAAGATTCTTATCTGCCTGGCGGTGATGCCGGGCAGGTCGCAGGGTAGAAAAAGGGTGGCTTTGAACCGGCTTGCATAATAGGAAACCGCGGCCTCGATTCCTCCCAGCGGCCCCGTGCCTACCCTCAGGTCCGGAACGATGTTGGGTCCGAACGCTCTGTAGGGTAGGGGGTCGTTCGCAAGGATGATCACCTCCTCAACGCCGGAAGAAGCCAGCTCTGCCACTTGCGTTTCCATGATGCAAATGCCCGGCGCGACTTGCAGGAGTCCCTTAGGCCTCCCGCCGAAACGCTTCCCACGGCCCCCCGCAAGCACGCCGGCCGCAATCTGGCACCTCTTGAGTCCAGCAGGCATCATCCGTCGTACCTCTTCATTCTCTCCCGAGAAAAAGCCTCAATGCTGATTCCAGTTGGACAAACCCGATGAAAGCCCCCATACAAAAAGCAAGAGTTCACCAGCGCACGACATCTGCGGCCAGGTTGTGATGATGACCGATGCCCCGGTCCTGAGGCCCTGGGAGCCCATGAGGCTAAATCTCATCCTTTTCTACAAAATGAATGCAATGGGATAAGCAAACATTATCCGCGCAGGCCGGAATGAGTCCCTTTTCCACCCGGTGGTGGCAAAGGTTGCATTTTCGTGCTGTGCCTTGACCCAGGTCAAAGTCAATGGCTTGGTAGGGGCAGTTATCCATACATGTTTGGCAGCCCGAACACTTCTTCTCATCCAGGACCACGATTCCGTCCGGCCTCTTGGTTATCGCCCCCCCAGGACAAACTTCCGCGCAGGCAGGCTCATCGCAGTGTCTGCAGACATTTACCCGATACACAAGAAATGGATTACCGTCGACGATTCTCGGGCCATCTTCCATCACTGAGATCAATCTGACGCCGTAGGGAAGATTGCACTCCTGTTTGCACGCGACTTCACAGGTCTTGCATCCCCAGCACGCTTTTTCGTCGAACCAAAGCGAATAGCGGCTCATGAACGGCTCCCCCCTTCTTCTTTCTCCCGATAAATCTTGCACAGAAGGGTCCTGACAGGCGTGGCGCCCATGGCCGGGTCACAGTGGTCGAAAGAATTGTCGGTGAGGATGTTGATATTGGATTCATCCCATCCATGTCCAGGATCTCTGTTTTCAGGGAACCACCACCCATGCTCCGCCGAAATAACCCGCCGGTCCATGCCTTCAAACAGTTTCGCCCGCTGCCTCACCTTTCCTCGCGGCGATTCGATGATCACCCAATCCCCTTCCTCAATGCCTTCTTTTTTGGCGGCTTCAGGATGAATCTCCACCGTGGGGTCGCTGTGTAGCTCGCGCAACCAGGGAATTTGTCGGTTTTCCGTATGGAAAAAGCCCGGCAGCCGTCTTCCGGTGATCAGGATGTAGGGATAATCTTGGTAGAGATCAGGTGTGCTATAGGGGCTTTCCGGAGGCTCGTAAAACTGAGGCAGGGGATCATAGCCCCATTTTTCGAGGAGGGTCGAATAGATCTCAAGCTTTCCCGTTGGGGTGGAGAATCCTTTTTCTTTGTATTTTTGATACTGAATTTCCCCCCGGATATGATCCATCTTTTTGAAATCTTTCCAAGTCAGCCCCACGGGCTCCAGGATGTAATCCAGGCCGCCTTCGAAGGTATCCCACCAATGGTCTCCTTGACCCACCCGGTGAGCAAGATTATTCAACATCTCATGGTCCGATCGGCACTCTCCTACTTGAATTACCTTTCGGCGGGGAAGGAGATATCCATGCCGTTTCCAATAATCGCCAATATAGTCCATCTCCAGCCAGGTGGCCGAGGGGAGTACGATATCGGCCAGCTCCGCCGTGGGAGTAAGAAAGAAATCGGAAACCACCATGAATTCAACTCGTTCCAAAGCCCGGCGTACTTCTTTGGCGTTGGCGCGGGTCAAGAGCGGGTTGGTGCTGATGAGGAAAAGCATCTTCACCGGGTAGGGCTTTTCCTCGATGATGGCATCCCATACGCACTTGGGATTGATGATTCCGAAGTTTCCGGCCAATCGAAACCGATCACCGCCGAGCCTTTTGCTCGCCTGTTTCTCCGGGAGCAGGTTGTGGGCACCAAAAGCGCTCACACTGCGGATTTTCGGGGGGCGAAACAAGACCTGGCCGCCGGATACATCGAGGTTGCCGGTGATTCCCATCATGGCCATGAGAATCCGATCATTGTCGGCACAATTGATTTGCTGCTCAATGGCAACGCCCCACTGAATACCGGCTGGTTTGGTGGTCGCATAAAGGCGGGCCGCATCGATGATTTTATTTTCTGGGACCCAGGTAATCTTGGCTGCCTTCTCTGGCGGGTATTCCTGTATCCGCCGGACAAAGGGCTCCCAGCCGTGAACGTATTTGTCCACGAACTCCTTATCGTAAAGCGCCTCATTTATAATTACGTGAAGCATGCCCAAGGCAAGGGCCGTATCCGTTCCCGGCCTCAACTGAAGCCAGATATCGGCCCGTGCAGCCGCCCGAGTCAGACGGGGGTCGACAACGATCAACTTGGCTCCCTGGTCCAGACTCACCGAAAAGGCCTCTCCCTTGTATTCATCCGGGTTGCTGATGACCAGATTATTGCCCCAGAGCAGGATGCATCGGGGATGGTTTTCATAGTCCACAATGGGATTGGAGCCACAAGTGATAATTCCGGTGGCGATGCGCGGGCCGTAGCAAAAATGCCCCGCCGTCAACACATTGGGCGTCCCCAGCAGGTTGGCGAACCGGTAAATGACCGCCTCGTTCTCTCTGCCGGTTCCGTATCCCATGACGATGGATTCGGCACCGAGTCGGGCCCTGTAATCCAGAATCCGTTCGGCGATGTTATCCAGCGCCTCGTCCCAGGTGATGCGTTCCCAGCGGCCGCTGCTCTTGGGCCCAATGCGGCGAACCGGATGGGTCAATCGATCGGGATGATAAGCAAGCTGGGCGGAGGCAATCCCTTTGCTGCACAAGGTGCCATGATTGATGGGACAATCCGGGTCCCCGGCAATCTTGGCCACCTTGCCGCCCTTGAGGTAGACCAAGACCCCGCAGCCACCATGGCACATCCGACAATGGCTTTTGACCACGGAGTCATATCCGTAAACTTCCATTTCCCGTGGGGCGTTGGAGTACGTGAATTTCGGAATGATGTGCCTCCCTTGAAGCTCCCCCAGCAGATCTGCGAGGAATTCTCAAATGCGGGGAGGTTGGTCCTAAAGACTCGATAACGGATCTCAGAACCGATGTCCCCTTTTGCGTCGCCTTAGTTTATCGTGTTTATGGAATTTTTCAACGACATTTTTCCCGACTTGCATCGAGACCCCATGGTTCAGGGACATCATCGATTGTTCAAGCTTAGAGAAGAAGAAGGTTGAGATCGTTGCAGGAAAAAGATGGTGAAACAGCTGGTCACATTGGTTTGGTCCCTATGGCCTGTCAATATCGCAGAATTCGTGTGATCTCTGAAATCGGCCTGGATATTGTCCAACCTGCGGAGTGTTTTGAGAAGGGCACGGAGACCGCTGCGACAGTCCACATGGAGGGTGGAGGTCTGACCGTCTCGCAAGAAGGTGATCGCTTCTTGAGCGGCTTGGTCGGCGGCATCCGCCGTTTCCGATGGACAGTCATGGGAAAAGTCCATGCTGAGAATGATGACATGGCTCGGCTGGCCAAGAAACTCCAATAATTGGTCACCAAACCTTTCCAACATGGGCTCCGGTACATCAGGCTTGAGAAGAACAGGGACGATCTTGGAATCGGGAAAATAGAATTTTACAAAGGGGATCAAGACACCCAGAGAATGTTCTCCGCTGAAGGCATCGGGATCTTCGGGCAAGCCCAGCCGTGTTTTCATTCTGGCGACCAAAGAGTGATCCGTCCTCAAAGACCCGAAGGGGGTCTTCCAGGGGAGCGACGAAAGGCTGACGGGTTGTGTGCCCTGATAATAATGGTTGGGCCCGATCAGGAAGATTTTTTTCGGCGAGGAACAGATCTTCAGGCACTGAAAAAAATCAACCATGAGGCGGTGAGCCAGAAAATGGTGGGTGACGATCCCAGCTCGGAAGATCCCCGGATGCGGCCTTATTGGGGGAGCGGGTTGGCTGTCTATGACTTCGAGATACTTCTGAGGATTATCGCTCCAGAAAGAGTAGTGCCAGCTCCGGGCGGATAGGGGAGAAGATGGGAGAACCAAAAAAGCCAAAAAAAGAATAACAATTCGCACAGGACTTATTTTCTGAACTTATCATACCAGCCAGGTGACTGGATCCCCAAGGCGGTCCTTTCCTTCCCCCTTGGGCCATAAACCACTTCCTTCCATTCTGTATCCGTCCATCTCTTGGCGGAAGGGAATTCGTACCAGGAATAGACATACCCCACCGTGAGCCTGGTTCCACCGCAGGCATCCTTGCAGACCACCACCATTCTCTGCGGCACACCGGTCCCCACCTCCAGGACACGCCCGGCAAAATAGTCCGTCGCCACGTCAGCAATGAGAGCCATTTGCAGATCCTTGGTTTCGATAATATCACCTGTGTCTCGAGGGAGCAACAACCCCCTGTTCAGCGAATTTCGCATCTCTCGAATCCATTGGTAGTCTTCTCGGGTAATGGATTCACCTTTCACTTCCTTCTCGGCAATCTGGCCCGCCCTCTGTGCTAATTCTTTGAACTGCTCCCATTTGTCAAAGTACTCTTCGGTGATGAAATCGGACGCTTTGAGCTTGGCTGCGATCTCCCCTGCCAAGTTTGCGATTTGACTGAAGAAAACAGGGTTGGGTTCCACGTACCCTTTCGGGTCGGGTGGCTCGTACGGGGGAACCTCGAATACCTCTCCCTCTCCGGCCTCCGCGGCGGACTGCTTGGAATAAAGGATGGTATCGTGTTTCAGCTCCGTCCAGGAGGCCACACCGGCGTTAAGGCTTTTATACGGCCACGGCTCCGAAAGAACGAAGAGTTGCCGGCTCCGGAGGGGCTGAAACAAGGTGCTGATCGAGTAAAGCCAGTCATCATAGAAAGTGGACCGCTTTGCGAGCTGTCCATCCACCTCGCGCTCGACTTTCGCGACTTGCTGATCATAATTGACCCAACGATGTTTCCTCTGTTCCTCTTGCTGTACGATCCTGGCGGCCGAGGAGCCGATCAGCATCATGGCGTCCAGGGCGGAAGGCAGGTTCCTGGGATTGTCGTTGTTCCCTACACTGGGAGAGGTAAGCTGGTTAAAGATATAGGCATCCCAGGTGAAGCGTTGACCAAAGAATTTGAAGCCTGCGGTCATGCGGAGCCGCTCCTCCTGGGTTTTGTTCAGGCCGGTCTGCATAGATACGATCTTGGGGGAGGGCAGAAGGCGGGGAACCGCCTTTTGAAAGGCATCGAGCTTTCCTTCGAGATCGGCTGACAGGTCCTTGGGTGTCGGCGTTTCTGTCCCGAACACTTCCTTATTGACCTTCCTATAGCCCCAAAGAGTGTAATCGTCCTCTTGGCCCACCAGATAGGAGAAAAGGCCGTTCAGACGGTCCACGGTCTCCATCTCCTTGGCTTGCTTGACGAGGCCAGGGATCAGAATGGCGGCAACGGTCTTCGTCTTATCCGATAGCAGGAAACTGTGTCTGCCGAACCACATCATGCCCCGAAAGTAGCGCTGAAGGGTCTTGTTCTTCTCGTAATGCCCCCGAACCTTGTACTGGGTAAAATCCTCCTTCCCGAGGGATACCGGGTTTTTCAGGGAAGGGATGGGGCCGGAGGCGGTTTGGATCGATTTCACCAGAGCATCCACATCGGTGGAGACGATGTCCAAAGATGCGAACTTCGGATCAATAAGTTTTGCCGCGACAGAAAAATAGATCAGATTGTGGAGCAAGGCTTCCTTTACGACCGGAGATGAATTGCCATGAAGTTTGAACTCCTCCGCCGCCGCTTTGGCCAGGTTGGCCGCCATAGACTGGACCCGGGGGCAGATTTTGATTTCCTCGATGTCCTGGAGCATTCGATCGAAGATCAGGTGAAAGACATGGAGGTAAAGATCTGAAGTGATGAAAAACTGTTGCCCTGCATCGTCCCTCCTGTAACGATCTGCCATGTCATCGGTCTCGATATATTCCAGGGGAGGAATTTCTTCGATATAGAAACCATGATTTGACAGTTTTTGCCTTTCTCTAACGGTCAACAACAGATTCGAATCCCTGATGGATGACGGGATTTCTGGTAAGGCTACCTGTGATTCATTGACTTTTCCCGTTACCAAAGGGGTCAAATCCGAAGTCAGAATAAAACCACGGCGTGGCCTGTCCGTGGCGTTGAAAGGTGCCCTGATCCAGGAAGCGTTGTTGATATTCAATTTCCCGTCTGCCTCCACCACTTCCCCCTGTTTCAGAGCGAGGGCCTCCTTGCCCCCCTTGTCCGGCACGACATACACCTTGACCGAATCCCTCACGCACATGTAGCGGGCCGTCTCGACGGGATCAAGGGGCGGTTGAAGCCAGAATTTCTTTGCATCCGCATATCCCTGAACTGGGGTGCGGAGAACTATGACATCTGGACGGGTGGGATCAGCCTCGCCCATGACGCTTTCTCCGTAGTAGAGGCAAGGGGCCAAATCCTTGGGATCCTTCTCCTGCAGTTGTTGGTAGGAGAGGTCTTCTTCCGGCGAACGGACACTCGAGTCTCGTCGGATGAAGACATAGTCAGAGGCGACAATATAGGTTTGTTCCTTGCCCGAGAGAGCCGGCGAATCCCCCTGTCGCTGATTTTCGATGGAACCCTCGGTAGGTGGGGCCAGCGTCTGTTTGTGTCTATAGACAAGGAAATAGGCGGCCGCAAGAACAACAGCGGAAATTAAGGCGATTGAAAGAAACTTGGTAGTTTTCATGGATGTTGGGTTCCTCCCCTCTTCCATTTGAATCCAAGCATTACTCGCGCGTTGAAAGCGGAAAGGCGCCACCTCTACATATTATACGATTCCAGCTTCTTGGGTCCGATGCTAATTGGGCTTTACTATGATACCCATCGATTCTCAGTGGCCCCGCTCCACACAGAGAGTGTTATGTTGCCATTTTCATATCGTCGAGGGAATCGGGGAATAGGGGAAATGGGGACGCCCTTAGGCAACTAAGCAACTTAACCTGTGAACGAGGAGCGAGGAGGATCAGGCCTTGCTTTTTGACTTTTCGCTCTCCTTCTCGTTGGACCGGCTGGCGGTGGAGTAGCAGCTGAGGGGAGCGGATGTCAAGAGTAAAGCCGACCCCATGACTGCCGATGACCACCTGACTGGACCTGAACCCCTGACCGACCCAGCCATGGTAAACGCCTATCCCATTTCGGAGCGGATGTCAAGAGTAAAGACCTGACCCCCATTCGCTGCTATTCCGGAACGGTGACCGGCTTCATGAACACCGCTGCCCAGATTGGCGGGGCGATCGTCCTTACGGTCATCGGCTATTTCGCGGGGCGCAAACAGTGGAACATAGCCATCCTCACGATGGCTGTAGGACTTCTGATCAGCGCCCTGCTCTATCTGGTGATCGATGCCAGTCGGCCGCTCGTTCGTGAAGAGGGGAGCCCGGAGCAGAAAAGGGATCCTTGATGCCGTGGCGAGGGACTTTCAGGTGAGCAAGGAGGACCTGCTGGAAAGGGGGTATCGGAGCACGCCCGGCTGGTCCTGATGGAGTGCCTGTATCGATAGGGAGGGCTGAATCAGCGGGAGATTGGGGAATGGAAGGGCATCGATGATAGCTCAGTGAGTGTGGCCAGAGACAAAGTTCAAACCTCGTGGGAAAATGACAGGAATCTGTCGAGGCTGATCGAAGGGATCAAGAAGAAGTTAATTCAAGAATAAAGACTTGACCCCAATGACTTACCTTGCTACTGAAATTCCTTTATGGGGGTATGCACTTGACGGCACCTACCCCAAGATGTTGTGGTTGCGGGACCGGCCTTCCCGAACGCCTTTGACCAAATTTGCATAAGGAACCGGTTCCACCGCAACAGCCTGTTGCGCCAAGCGCAGAAAGAGCTTGCCACGGTGGGCGGAGGTCCGACGGTTGAAACGAAAGACGAACTCGTTGAGATAGCTGCCCAGATGCTCCTGGCTGATCGCCCTTTGATGAGTTCCCAACAACCAGCGTTTGAAGAGAGATACCACCTTGTGCACTCGGGGCAAGATCTCGTGAGCCCGCTTCCCGCTCTTTTTGATCGGAGTCACTATATGCGAATAGCCCTTGGCCTCCAGCCCCCGGTATCCTCTCCAGTCGTCCGTGTGAATGACACTGCCTGGTTCAATCGAGGCTTCCACAAAGCCGCACAGGCTGGCTGCGGAAGCATCTTCCACCTGAGCCATCCGAATCCGACCGATGCCCTGCCCCTCCTCCTGTGCTGCCACCACAATCACAGCCTTCTCTGCGGTGCCGCGACCTCGGAGGCCCTCTTCCAAACCACCCCCATACGCCTCATCGACTTCCATGGTGCCGGTCAGCCGGTCCCTCCCCGGCCTGACCATTGCACTGCGCAGCTTGTGCAACATCATCCAGGCCGTGCGGTAACTGCCCAAGCCCAGCAATCGCTGCAATCCCAGGGCGCTGAGCCCCGTTTTCTGATGGGTCACCCACCACATCGCTCGGAACCAAACCGTCAGCGGTTGATGGCTGTCCTGGAAAATGGTTCCCGCGGTGACGGTCGTCCCCAACCTGCATCCACTGCAGACGATTCGTCCACTCTTTGCCACCCACCCTCCGGGATTTCCGCATCGTGCACAGACAAAGCCGCCGGGCCACCGCCATCGGAACAGAACCTCTCGGCATGCGCCCTCGGTGGAAAACTCGGCCTCAAATTCCCGAAGGGTTCGCGGATATTCTTCCATATCCTCGATATACTACATATGGTACCAGGTGCCGTCAAGTGCATACCCCCATTTATCCTAATTTATCCTATTGCCAAAGCCATGTTGACCATGGCCTTTACCTGGCTTGAATCAGAGACGTCGCCCTTGAAGAGCAGGGCAGTCCTCCCGAGACCTTCGACGGCTGCACGCGTCTCCTGGGCGTCCTTGTCGCGACTCACGTAATTAATAAGGACATCCGCCCCCTCCCGGGCAAAGGCGAGCGAAATGGCGGCTCCAATACCCCGGGAGGCTCCGGTAACAATGGCCTTCTTTTCTGCCAATCTCATCCCTTCCACTCTCCTTTCCTCAGTTCTTTAATAGTTGCCTGACAGACACGAGTGAACAAGACTGCATCGACCGAGTAGGCCAGGAATTGAAATCCTAACTTCAGCCACTTCTTCGCATCCTCCAGCTCATAGGCGAAGATCCCCAGGCTTCTGCCGATTCCCCTCGCGGCCTCCAGCATGCTCTGAATTCTCTCCTCGACCAAGGGATGATTGATCTGGCCCGGAACCCCAAGGGCATGGGATAAATCCACCGGTCCGACCAATGCCACATCGACTCCGGGGAGCTTCAGGATGGATTCCAGGCTCTCTATTCCGCCTTTTCCTTCGATCAGGAGAATCAGGGAGGTCTCCCGATTGGCATCCTCGTAGAAGCGGACATAGTCGGTGGAGGAGTATTTGGCGGCGCGCACAAAGGGACATGCACCCCGGTTGCCCTGGGGATGAAACTTGGCCGATTTCACCGCCATCTGGGCCGCTTCCAGGTTGTTGATCTGAGGCACAATGATGCCCTGGGGGCCGGTATCCAAGGCCTTGGAGATCAGGCTCTCATCGTTCCGGGCCACCCGAATGATGGATATCAGATCCACAGCTCGAGCAGCACGAACCAGATTCACGCCGGTCTCGGTGCCGAAAGGCCCATGCTCGGTATCGATGATCAGGAAATCGAAGCCCGTATGGCCGATGATTTCGACCAACTCGGGGCTGTTGATCTGCAGGAAAGGCCCGATCAACCTTTCGCCTTTCCGAAGCAACTCTTTCAAATCGGGTGCAGCCATGATGATCTCCTTTCCGGGAGGAAGACAGAATGGGTTATTGCTGGGGGGATGTCCAGCATGGTAACATAGGAGAAGAAAGGATGTCTAATGAAAAAGGCCTGGATTGTGTGTGGACTTGGGGTCGACTCTTTAATCTTGAATCAATTGTTCCTGCGTCAAATCCACGAAGCTTTGGTTGCTGCTCCGTAAATTGGAAAACAGGGACACATCCCATTTTTCGTGACAACCACCCGATGCGTCGCCCCTTGTACATTCAAGGGATTCGGGCAATAGGCCCTGAAAATGTGACCCCGATCCCCCCGTTGCAGAAAGCACCTTTTTGAAGGCCATTCATCAGCATTATCGAATAGTTACCCTGGTCCAACCCTATCTACGTACTCAAGCTTCATACCAGCAGGTTTTCCGAGTTCCAGGCGTCCCGGCACCAGCACACCCGGTGCTATCAGGTTTCGCGCCGTCGCACCAGAAAGGAGTACGCCCCGATGCCGAGCAGCAGCCAGACCCCCAGGGCCTTAATCGGAGCGTCGAACGAACCGGTCTGCTTGATCATCCAACCGGTTAGCCAGGGAGCCACGACGCCGGCCAGATTCGCCGCGGTGTTCTGGATCGCGACGGGAAGGGCGCCGGGCATCAGCGTTTGCGTGAGGGCCCAGTAGTTGGCCGTCGCCAGTCCGAGGCCGCAGAGCGAGGCCACGGTAAAGAACACCATGAGCGAGGTCGAATCGGTGAACACGCTGAGCGTCTGGGTGGCTGCCATCGCGAAGCCGGCGAGGGTGAAGCCGCGGCGGACCTTGATCGGGTCTCCGCCCCGGGCGATCATCCGATCCGCCGCCCAGCCGGCCAACGCGGCCACGGCGGCCATCCCGCCGAACGAAACGCCGCCGAACCAGTTGGACTTGGCGATCGACATGCCGTGTATCTCCTGGAAATACTGGGGCATCCAGGTCATGCAGTAGTAGACGAAGTACATGTAGCAGTACGTACCGACGATGATGCCCCACATCACGGGGTTGCGGAGGGCCTCGCCGAGCGTCACCCGCTGCTCCGCGCTCGACCCGCCGGCGGCCAGAGGTTGGGCCGCGACGTCATCCCGTTTCACCCACGCCATCCAGGGGCCGAGCCAGAGCAGGCTCCCCAGTCCCAGCACCACGAACATCGTCTGCCAGCCGTACTGCATGACCAGAAGCCCGGCCAGGGGTAGACCGATCGCGGGGCCGATCTTCGTGCCGGTCATGTAAACGCCGACGGCCAGCCCCCGCTTCTCTTCCTCGAAGTGGGTGCGGATGTAGCGCAGGCTGCTCGAGGTTACGACGCTTTCCCCCAGCCCGACCATCAGCCGCACAGCGACCAGACCGGCCAGCCCGCCCATCACCATCGTTGATGCCGAGGCGACGCTCCAGAGGACGATGCCGATGAAGTACAGCATGCGCACGCCGTACCGGTCCACCAGCATCCCGGCCGGGATCTGCCCGATGGTGTAGGTCCAGAAAAAGGCTGAAAAGGCCATTCCCTGTTGCGCCTTATCCAGGTTCATGACCTGCGCCATGGGATGCATCGCCGCGGTCAGGTTCACCCGGTTGATATAGGCGACCACCATGCCGAGGCTCAACCAGAAGACAACCTGCCAGCGTACTGGACTCACTGCCGCCGCTGCCTTCGCGGCCGCCGCCTTCATGTCTCCCGCCGTCACGCTCATGAGGATCTCCCTTTCGCCGGCCGCGTCAGATCCACACTCAGAATCGACGGGCACCCGTACTGCTGTTATTCGAATGTGGCACGAGGATTGAGGGTCAGGTCTTGCTTCTTGACATCCTGCTGCCCTCGTACAACGCATACTCCAGGAGCCTGCATTCTATGCCGCCGTTAAAAAATGGAATCCTTCGTTGTGCTCTCAGCCCCACCTTCTTTGCCAGGTCAGGATTTCCCGTGAAGAGATATCCTGTATATCCCCTGCACTTCTGCTTAAAGTAATCGCCGATCCCCCGGTACACACCCTCCAGCTCTTTGATCTTCCCCATTCTTTCTCCATATTCGGGGTTGAGCATGGCGATCCCGCCCCCGTCAGGAACTTCCGTCTTGGAATAATCACATACCGCAAATTCGATCAGATGCTCCACACCGGCAACAGCCGCATTCCTCTTGGCTGCCTCCACCGCCTCTCTCCTGATATCGGTGGCAATAATCCTGCAATCCAAGGTCTTTCTTGCCTCCTTTTTTGCTTGGGCACGCAGATCGTTCCAGAGCGATTCCTTGAATCCCTTGAGATGCATGAACCCGTAATTGTCCCTTAATAGCCCGGAAGCCCTGTTCAGGCCTGCCAGGGCAGCCTCTATAGCCAGGGTGCCGCTGCCGCACATGGGATTGATGAAATGACCGCTGCCGTTCCATCCGGATGCCCGGATCAGGGCAGCCGCAAGGGTCTCCTGCATGGGTGCCGTCAGGGGGATCTTTCTGTACCCGCGCCGGGAGAGGGGTTCCCCCGAGGTATCCAAATACAGGGAGCAGCCATCGTCCTTCCAGTAGAGGTTTACCACGGCTCTATCTTGAGCAGGACCGGAATCAGGACGATTCCCGGTCTTTTCCTTGATCCGGTCGACAATGGCATCCTTGCACCTTACATTGGCGTAGCGTGAGTCCCTGATGCTCGGAGTATCCACGCTGGAGGTGACGCAGACATACCCATCCTCGGCGATATACTCCTCCCATGCGATCTTCGACACCGAGCGATAGAGGGCATCGGCATCACGGGCAGTGAATTCCTTGAGGAGAAAGAGGACGCGATGTCCCGTGCGGAGCCAAAGATTCAGCCGGAGGGTATCGTCGATCGTCCCCTCGGTCGCTATGCCGGCAATGGTTTCCGAGAGCACAGGAAATCCCAGCAGCAGGAGCTCTTCCTTCAAGAAGGGCGTGATCCCCTTGGCACAGGTAACCAGAATCCTACTCTTAGGGGTCCCGAAAAAACGGGCATTCCGTTTTTGGCCTGACAAAAGAACATCCATGGATTGACAAAACAGAGAGAATCAAGGTATACTGCAATCGTAATGCGATACACAAGACGCCACGATAGAGGCGTACCCAGAGATTAGCTCAAGACCTCTCCATAATCCGCAGGTCTTCGGTTCAGCTCCGGCCCCGCTATTAGTCCTTGTATCCCCCTCGCATTCAGAAAGGATTGCAGGCCTTCAGGAAATGAGTCCTGACAGCCTTTTGGCTCGTGCAGCCGAGCTTAGCGTCTCGCGAGGCACGCGTTACTCTTCACTTCGTATGAGGCAAGGATGTAGCGGCAGATTTTAGCTTCGTCTATAGGACAAGCATTTACCATCACCGTCCGGGTGATCATAAAACGCAGGCTGATGGCCAAAAAGGCCACGCCGAGCCTGCTACAGAAAGAAGGGCATATGAGTTTTGCTTCGTTTAATCTCCATCCGCAGATCGCGGCCGGCGTCAAAACGCTCGGCTATCACACGCCAACCCCCATCCAGCACCAGGCCATCCCGCCGGTCCTTCAGGGACAAGATGTCATGGGTCTCGCTCAGACCGGAACCGGAAAAACAGCGGTCTTCGTGCTGCCGATTTTGGAGCGCCTGATAAAGGGACCACGCGGCCGTATCCGCGCCCTTGTCATTGCGCCGACGCGCGAGCTGGCCGAACAGATCAACAACGTCATTGCCGATCTGGGCCGTCACACCCGTCTGCGCAGCATCACGATCTACGGCGGCGTGGGCATGAACGCGCAGATACAGAAGCTGCGCGCCGGCGTCGAGATCGTCGTCGCCTGTCCCGGCCGCCTGCTGGATCACATCAATCAGGGTATGATCAGCCTGTCGAATCTGGAGGTGCTCGTGCTCGACGAGGCGGACCGGATGTTCGACATGGGTTTCCTGCCTGATATCCGGAAGATCATCAAGCACTTGCCGGCCAAGCGCCAGACGCTGTTGTTCTCGGCAACCATGCCCGACGATATCCGACGGCTGGCCCACGACCTCCTGCACGCCCCGGTCACGGTAGAGATCAATCCCTCCGCACCGGCAAGCAGTGTCGCGCACGCGCTCTACCCGGTCGATCACCACCTCAAGACCGCGCTCCTCCTCGAACTGCTGCGCCGTACCGACACGGAGTCGGTCCTGATCTTTACGCGCACCAAGCACCGCGCCAAGCGCGTGGGGCAGCAGTTGGAAATGGCCGGCTACCGGGCCGCATCGTTGCAGGGGAACCTGTCGCAGAACAAGCGCCGGGCGGCACTCGACGGATTCCGTGATGGCTCGTATCAGGTTCTGGTTGCGACCGACCTCGCAGCCCGCGGTATCGATGTCTCACGGATATCCCACGTCATCAACTACGACATGCCCGATACCGTCGACGCGTACACGCACCGGATCGGCCGCACCGGCCGGGTCGCGAAGAACGGCGACGCCTTCTCATTTATTACCCGTGAAGACGAGGCCGTGGTGCGCAGCATCGAGCGCGTCCTCAACGAAAAGGTGGTGCGTCGCACGATAGAGAGCTTCGATTACAAAAGGACGGCACCGGCGCGCGATATCGAGTTTGCCCGCCCCCGCATGAACCTCAGTGCTGCCGGCAGCAGGAAAAACCTATCAAGGATCGGAGGCAAGGATCGGAGGGCAGGTCTCGCTTTTTGACATTCCGTTGGCCATTCGGAAAGGCCACGGGGTCAAAAAGGCCGGGGGATCAGGTCTTTGCTTTTGATGTCGGCCCAAGGTTTTCCGTTGCCGATATTCTATCCGCCCTCACCTTTCAATTGCTCCGGGCTGCGTTCGTCGAGCCACAGCTTGCAGACATTCTTCCATCCGATGCGGCGCCATTTCCGGAAGGCCGCCTTCAGCTCCTCCAGGCTATGGGCGTCTTGAAGGTCCTTCTGGGCGGCCCTCAGCTCCTCTAAGGATGCGGTCGCGGGCATGCTATCCTCCCTTTTGTCCGTCTTGCCAAATGGAAATGAGTTCCGATTTCGAATTGCGAGATTTGGGATTGGGGGCCGGCAGATTGAAAGTGATACATTCAATCTGCCAAGAGACCCAAAGCGCGCCCCGTCTCAGACGATCTCGATCCTCAGCCTCTCCTTCGGTTGATCAGCCTCTCTCTTGGCTGGGGGGCGGATTTTGCGGGCCGCTTTGGCCGCGGCTGAATACTTGACCAACAAGGCCTCAGCCTCCTGGCGGATGGCCTCCCGGAGCCCTCTGGACTCCAGCACCTCAGCCTCCTGGCCAAACCCCAAGATCCAGCGCTTCAGCTCCAGGGCATCGGTTACCTCCAGGCTCATCAGCAGGCTGCCATCGAGCTGGTATTGCATCTTTTGACTGGGGTGCCAGATGCGCTCCGCGATCCAGGGCGCTTGATGGGGAGAGAAGAGGATCTGGACCCGCACCGGCTCCCCCCGGATCAGGCCAAAGCTGTCCTTGATGTACTCCTCGAAGTGGAATCCCTCGGGCAGGATGAAGGTTTGGGAAGTGGGCCGGGCCGCCCGAATCCGCTCCAAGGCGAAGACCAGGGTCTTTTGCCGCAGGTGGCAATAGGCGATGAGGTGGAGGTCGCCCTCCTGATACCAGAGGCGGTAGGGGTCAATCTTGCGGGCCTGCACCTTGCGCCGGCTGAAGGAATGGTAATCGATCTCCATGGTCTGCCGGTCCATGATGGCCTGGGTGATCTGTTCCATCAAGGGCTTGCAGGCAGAGTAGTCTTCGATGCGGGTCGGGCGCGAGGAAAGGACCTCCTCCATCTCTTGTAAGAATTGGAGCATCGGGGCGGAGAGGGCGGATTTGATCTTGGCGAAGAAGGAGTCGAAGGACTCCTGGAAGGGGGTGCCCTGCAAGGGCCGCAACCGGCTTCCTGAGAGGCAAAGGGAGAGGAGCTCGGCATAGGAGACGGGCAGGGGGAGCTTGGCCCGATAGCCCTCCACCAGGCCGAACCGGGATTGCTTCCCTTCCTTCTGGTCGGTGAGGGGGAAGCCGGCTGCCTCCAGATCCTGGAGGTCTCTCCAGACGGTGCGCTCCGAACAATCCAATTCCCGGGCCAGCTCAGAGACCGTCCTGCCCGGCCCGGCCTCCAGGGAACAAATGAGCCGCCACTGGCGGATGACCTGATTCCCGCGCGCCATTTTACCGCCTTACCCGCTCACTTGCCGAACCTCTTGCAAAGCTGCCTGAGCCTGCCCACCGGCAGGCCCACCACATTGGTATAGCAGCCCCAGATCTTGTCGATCAGGATGAAGCCTTTCCCCTGGATGGCGTAGGCCCCTGCCTTGTCGAAGGGCTCCCCGCTCTTGAGGTAGGACTGGATCTCTTCCTCGGACAGAGGGTGCATCCTCACCTTGGTGGTCTCGTGGGCTAGCGCCTCGCGGCCGGACGCCGCATCGATCAGGGCCAGGCCGGTGGTGACGAAGTGGGCCTTGCCGCTGAGAAGGCACAGATATTCCCGTGCCGCCGCCTCATGCTTCGGCTTTCCCAGGAGACGACCATCGAGGTGGACAATGGTGTCGGCGCCCAGGACGATCCCTTCCTTGAGGCGGGAGGCAACCTCTCTGGCCTTGTGCAGGGCCAAGGTCTCCGCCGCCTGCACCGGATCCTGGTGAGGCATCTCCTCCTCGGACAGGCCGCTGGGGATGATCCGGATCCGCCATCCCAAGGCCCGCAGGATCTCCTGGCGCCGCGGCGAGGCCGAGGCCAGGATCAAGACCCTCCCTTTCTGCTCCTTCCGGGCCTCCCCCCTCATATCCGCTTATAGATAAAGGTGGATAGGAAGATCCCCAGCAGGCTGAGGAGGTTCAGGCGGAAGGAGAAGCCCAGGGTGAAGCTGAAGACCTTGAGATCAAGGGTCCCGGGAGGATCAAGGCCGAAGCTGATAAATCGGGTAAAGATCTTTTCCGTGAGCCCCCCTGGTGCCAGAAACGCCCAGAGCTGTCCCAACACCGAGCCGATGAGGGCTCCAAAGAGCATGACCACAAAGAGGATAGCGGCATTGTCTCTGGCCTTGGCCATCTTCTAACCTCCGATCAGGGTCCGATTATCTTCACTGCCCGACCACAGTTTTCGCATTTTCCATCCTTCACGCCCAATCTCAAGGTGCGGTAGCCGTCCCGGTCGACCAGGAGGTGATGACAATGGAGGCAATAAGTGGAGTTGCGCCCCCGATCGAGGAGGTTGCCCACATAGACATAGGAGAGCCTCGCCTGGGCGATCTGGAGGGCGCGCATCAGGGTCTCCGCCGGGGTGGCCTGGATCTCCATCTGGTAATGGGGGAAGTAGCGGGAGAAGTGGAGCGGGGTCTCCGGGCCCAGCCTCTCGGCGATCCAATCCACCAACCTCTGAAAATCCGCATCGGAGTCATTCAGGGTGGGGATGACCAGATTAGTGATCTCCACCAGGCAGCTCCGGGAGGCAACCTCGGCGGTGTGCAGGACCGGGGCCAGCGGACCCTTACAGATCTTCTTGTAGAATCCCTCGTCCATAGACTTAACATCGATGTTGAGGGCATCGATCCAGGGGATCAGGAGCTGCAGGGGCTCGGGATTGATGAGGCCATTGGTCACCAGCACACTCTTCAAGCCCTTCGCCCGGGCCAGCTTGGCGCAGTCCAACACATACTCGAACCAGACCAGCGGCTCCGAATAGGTATAGGCGATCCCAATGGAGCCGGATTGGCCGGCCAGCTCCACCGCCTTCTCCGGCGCCAGCCCGCGGGTGGGCACCTCGGACTGGGAGATCTCCCAGTTCTGGCAGAACAGGCATCCTAAGTTGCAGCCGTTTCCCCCCATGGAAAAGATGGTGCTGCCGGGATAGAAGTGATACAGGGGCTTCTTCTCGATCGGGTCATGGGCCATCGAGGCAACCTGGGCATAATTGACCGCATAGAGGACCCCCTCCTGGAGCCTCCGGGTGCGGCAGATTCCGACTCCGCCCTCCTTGATCCGGCACTCGTGCGGGCAGAGGCGGCATTGGGCCCCTCCCTCGGGCAGCTTCTCGTAAAAGGCGGCTTCTTTCATCTCCCCCTCATCTCCCCTAATCGATCGGGGCCTTGCGCAGGACCATGCCAAAGATGAAAAGGGTGCTGACGCTCATGAACAGCGCCATCAGGGCCAGCCGGAAGGTGACCGAGCTGACCAGGATCGCGGCCAGGGCGTGGGTCAGGCAAAAGAGGTAGATCAAGAGCACCGCCTCGAGCCTGCTCAGGCCTAAATTCACCAGGCGATGCGAGGAGTGATCCTTTCCCCCCTGGTAGAAGGGGACCCCTCGCTGCAGGCGCAGGAGGGTGACCAGGGTGGTGTCGAAGATGGGATAAGCCAGCGCCAGGACCGGGATCAGCATGGAGGTGCTGATCCGAGCGGAATGCCAGCTTCCCAGGGCCGCGATCGAGGCGAGCAGGAATCCCAACACCATGGACCCCGCATCCCCCATGAAGATGCTGGCCCGAAATAAATTATAGCGCAGAAAGCCCAGACAGGCCCCGGAGAGGGCGGCCGCCGCCACCAGGGTCAGGGACTGCTCCGGGCCCAGGTAGATGTAGCGAGCAATGATCGCCGCGAAGGCCGAGGCGGAGATGCAGGCCACCCCGGCTGAGAGCCCATCCATATTGTCGAGGAGGTTGAAGGCATTGGTGATCCCCACGATCCAGAGGAGGGTGAAGGGGATGTTCAGGTAAGGGGCGTTCAGGAACTGGACATTGATTCCACAAACGATGACGATCGCCGCTGCGGCCGCCTGGCCTGCCAACTTGATCCAAGGGTGCATTCCCCGGCGATCGTCGACCAGGCCCAGGATCATGAGCAGGCCTGCCCCGGCCACGATGCCCAACAGGGGGAGGCCAAAGGGCGCGGTGATGGCCACCGCCAGGCCAAAGGAGAGATAGATCCCCACCCCGCCCAGGAGGGCCAGGGGACGGGTGTGCACCTTGCGGCTGCTCGGCAGGTCAACGAATTGGATCTTCAACGCCAGGGAGCGGAGCAAAGGGACCAGGATCAGGGCGCTGACCAAGGCGATGGTCCAGGGCTTCAGGATGGGGAGGAGATAGCTCAAATCGTCCCCCTAAATCTTGACCACCTTCCCCCCAGGGGCTTTGAGGCCCCGGGTGGCGTTTTGGGCATCCACGATGAGCGGGCTGTGCTTCACGATCCAGCCGATATCGAAGGATGAATGGTGCACGGCGATGACCACGCAGTCCATGCCGGCCAGGAGCTTCTCGCTGAGGGGGCGGGAGCGGTGGATCTGACGGATGGGCCGGGAGTCGTGGAGCACCTCTTTAAGGTTGATCTCCGGGATATAAGGATCGTGATAGCAGACCTTGGCCCCTTTGGAATCCAGGATCTTGAGCAGTTCCAGGGAGGGGGAGTTCCGGGCATCATCGATGTTCCGCTTGAAGGCCGCGCCCAGGATGAGGACCTTGGCCTCCTTGAGGGGCTTGTCCCGCTCATTCAAGGCATCAATGACCTTGGAGACGGTGTAGTAGGGCATGCTCTGGTTGACCTCGGCCGCCAGCTCGATGAACTTGGTGTAGAAGTCATACTCCCGGGCCTTCCAGGAGAGGTAGTAGGGGTCCACCGGGATGCAGTGCCCGCCCACCCCCGGGCCGGGATAGAAGGACATGAACCCGAAGGGCTTGGTGGCAGCCGCCTGGATCACCTCCCAGATGTCGATTCCCATGCGGTCTGCCAGCTTGGTCAGCTCATTGACTAATGCGATATTGACGGAGCGGAAGATATTCTCTAAGAGCTTGCACATCTCGGCGCTGCTGGGACAGGAGACGGGATAGATCTGTTTCTGGTCGATGATCAGGGAGAAGAGGGCAGAGGCGAGCTCGGTATCCTTCGGGGTGAGGCCCCCCACCACCTTGGGGGTATTCTTGACCCCGAATTGCTTGTTCCCCGGATCGATGCGCTCCGGGGAGAAGGCGAGATAGAAGTCCCGTCCCGCCTTGAGCCCGGAGGATTCGAGAATGGGGAGCACATCCTCCTCGGTGGTCCCGGGATAGGTGGTGCTCTGCAGGACGATCAGCTCCTCCCGGTGGAGGTATTTGGCGATCTCCCGGGAGGCATCCTCGATATAATGGATGTCCGGGGCCTTGGCCTTGGTGAAGGGGGTGGGGACGCAGATGAAGGCGGCGTCTATCTGTTGCAGCCGGGAAAAATCGGTGGTGGCCGTCAGGTCTTTTGCGGCAACCACCTTTTTCAACTGGGGCGTGGGGACGTCCGGGATATAGCTGATCCCCTGATTAATCTGGTCCACCTTGGCCTGATCCACATCGATCCCTAAGGTCTTGATCTTCGCCTGGGCGAACTCCAGGGCCAGAGGCAGGCCCACATACCCCAGTCCCATTACCGCCACCTTCACCGTCCTGTCTCCGATCTTCTTTTTCAGCCCCATTTTCCTCCGCCTCCTCTAACGGTGATTATAGTGTTCCTGGCACCAGGCAATGGTCTTCTTCAGGCCTTCATTCAAGGTAGTCCAGGGCTCGAATCCTAAGATCCGCCGCGCTGCCTCGATGGAAGGCACCCGGCGTGGGGTATCTTCGAACGGCTCCTCATAGATGCTCCGATAGGGGACGAATTGGATTTCTGAAGGGGAGCCAATCTGGTCTTTGATCAGCCGCGCCAGTTCGAGGATGGAGGTCTCCTCTCCATGGGCGATGTTGAAGGCCTTTCCCTCCGCCTCCTTCACCTCCCCCACCAGGAGGGTTCCCTCGATGGTATCCTCGATGTAGGTGAAGCACCGGCTCTGGCCTCCGTCGCCGTAGACGGTCATCGGATTCCCGCTGAGGGCTTGCTGAATGAAGCGTGCCACCACGCTCCCGTAGCCCCTCTCGTCCAGGCGCGGCCCATAGGAATTGAAATAGCGGACGATGGAGACCGGGAGGCCCTTGTTGTAATAGGCAAAGGCGAAGTGCTCGTCGATGGCCTTGGACATGGAGTAGGACCAACGGCTGACATCGGTGGGCCCTAAGATGCGATCCCCATTCTCCCGGAAGGGAATGTCCCGGGATTTGCCGTAGATCTCGGAGCTGGAGGCGATGACAATCTTCTTCCAGTATTTGAAGGCGGAGCCGAGGACGATCTCCGTGCCCTTGACATTGGTGTAAATGCCGTGGAGGGGATCCTCGATCACATACTTGACCCCCACCACCGCGGCCAGGTGATAGATCAGGTCTACCCGTTCCACGATCCGGTCGATCAGGGCTTCATTCAAGATGCTATCGTTGACGAAGTGAAACCCCTCTCTCCCCAGGAGATGGTGGATGTTCTGGATCCCCCCGGTGGAAAGGTTATCCACCACATAGACCTCGTCGCCGCGGCCAATCAGCCGGTCCACCAGGTGGGATCCGATATACCCGGCTCCACCCGTCACCAGAGCCTTCATTGCTCCTCCTATCTTCCCACTCCGAAATAGAGGAAGCCCAACCCTCTCATCGTCTCCGGCATCAGCAGGTTGACCCCATCCACGACGATCGGGTTCCGCAGCAGGCCCTTGAGCCGCCTCATATCGAGGGCCTTGAATTCATCCCAGCCGGTCAGGATGAGCAGGGCGTCCGCGCCCTCCGCCGCCTTATAGGAGTCCTCGCAGAAGGTGATGTCGGCCAAGAGCTTGGTGGCCTCTTGCATCCCTTTGGGATCGTAGGCCCGGATATGGGCTCCCTCCCGCTGCAAGGCCTCGATGATCCGGACTGAGAGGGAGGTCCGGACATCGTCTGTGTCCGCCTTGAAGGTCAGGCCCAGGATGCCGAGGGTCTTGCCATAGAGGTTGGATCCCAGGGAATTCCTTACCTTGGCCACGATGGAGCGGATCTGGTGCTCATTCTTCTCGTAGACCCCGTGGAAGAAGTTGCTCTCATAGCCATGGTTCTCGGCCATCTTGATCAGGGCCTTCAGGTCCTTGATGAGGCAGGGGCCGCCGAATCCAATCCCGGCGGACAGATAGCTGTGGCCGATCCTCTGGTCGTAGCCCATCCCCCGGGCCACGTCTACCACGTCCGCCCCCACATGTTCGCAGATGTGGGCGATCTCATTGATGAAAGAGACCCGGGTGGCCAGGAAGACATTGGAGGCGTACTTGATCATCTGGGCATTGCGGATGGAGGTCTTGATCAGAGGGGCGCCCAGAGGAGAGAAGAGGGCGGCCACCTTGGCCGTAGCCTCCGGGGAGTCTCCCCCCACCACCACCCGATCGGGATGGAAGAAATCGTAGACCGCCTTGCCCTCGCGCAGGAATTCGGGATTGGAGACCAGATCGTAGTCCCTCCCCTGCTCCTTTCCCTGGGCGGCCAGGACATTGGAGACCATCTCAAAGGTGCCCACCGGGACCGTGCTCTTGATGGCGACGATATGGTAGGTACTCATCACCTTTGCCAAATCCTCGGCCACCATGATGATCTGGGAGAGGTCTGCCTCTCCGTTCTCTTTGGCCGGGGTGCCTACCGCGATGAAGAGGATCTCCGCTCCCTTCACTGCCTCCCGGATGTCGAGGGTGAAATGGAGTCGGCCCGCAGAGAGGCTCTTGCTCACCAGCTCCTCCAGGCCCTCCTCGTAAATGGGCAGCACCCCTTGGGCAATGTTCTCGATGCGCTCCCGATCAATATCCAGCGCCATCACCTGATGGCCCATCTCTGCCAACCCGGTGGCGGTCACCAGACCCACATAGCCGGTGCCTCCGATGACGCAGATGCGGCTCATTCAACCAATCTCCTTTCGCCTGTTTCAAGGCCCGTTTTCATGCTCGGCGCGATGCTGCAACTACTATCTACCACGAAATTGCGGCCATTTCCACCCTATTTCTCACCCCACCCCTTTTTTGCTGGAGCACCTGCCCGAGAGGGGCCTGAAGATCCCCACCCAGAAGCCACATCCCCAGGCCAGGTGCAGGGTGAGAAAGGTGAGCACGATCCCGGGCCAAAGGGAAAGCGACCCCGCCCTCATCGCCTTGGGCAGCGCGAAGGCGGCTGCCAGGATTAGATAGAAGAGGCCGCCCAGGGTCAGCAAGATCCAGGCCGGATGGAAGGAGAGGCCCAGCAGGGCAAGGGCCACGAGGCCGAGGACCAGGGTAGGGGCAGCCAATTGTCGGGGCTGCAGGGATTTGGGATGCCGCCTCAGGGTTACGACCTTCCAGAGGCCATACTGGAAGTACTGGCGCCAGATGGCGGGAAGGGACTCCCGGCAGTAGTAGATGGACCGAATCTCAGGGGTGCACAGGATGCGGCCCCCGGCGGAGCGGAGGCGATAGTTCAGCTCATAGTCCTGGTTGCACTGGAGGGCCTCGTCGAAGAGGCCGATCCGGTCGAAGACCTCCCGGCGATAGGCCCCGAGGTAAACGGTGTCGGAGAACTGCTCCTTCTCCGAGTAATGGAACGGGGAATTGCCGATCCCGAAGGGGGAGCTGGTCGCCAGGGCTGCGGCACGGCCGAAGTAAGTCCTCCCCACTGACCGCATCAGCCCCCCCACATTGTCCGCCTCCCCTCTTTGCAGGTGCTCAACGCACCGGCGCACATAATCCGGGGCGATTACCGTGTGCCCGTCCACCCGCACTAAGATGTTGCCATGCGATTGGCGGATGCCGATGTTGAGGGCAGCCGGAACGATCCGCGCCGGGTTGCTGAGGAGGATCAGGCGCGGATCGGATCTGCAATAGCGCGCGGCAACCTCTGCTGTCCCATCCGTGGATTGGCCGTCCACCACGATGATCTCCATCCGGTCCGCAGGATAATCCTGGGCCAGCACTGCGTCGAGGGATTCGGCAATGAAGGCGGCCTCGTTGCGAATGGGCATGATCACCGAGACAAAGGGCAGGAGGGGCTCAGCCATCCTTCGCCTCCCCGGCCGGGTTGGGCGCGCCCTGGCCCAGCAAGTCCTGATAGAGCCCGATCAACTTCTTCCCCTCCCTCTCCCAGGAATAGCGCTCGACCACGGCCTCCCGCCCCCGCCTGCCCATTTCCTGGGCCTCGGTGGGATGATTCAGGATATGGGCCATCGCCTTGGCCATCTGCTCGATGTCCCCGGGCTCGACCAGGAGGCCGCAGCTGGCCTCTTCCACGATGGGCCTCACCAGGGGCAGGTTGTAGGCGATCACCGGGATGGAGGCGGCCATGTATTCGAGGAGTTTGGTGGGCAGGATCTCCAAGTAGTTGGGCGTGGGATAGAGGGTGACCATTCCAGCCCGGGCGCCCTTTAGCAGCGGAGGGAGGCGCCGGAAGGGCTGCTCTGGCAGCAGGTGAGCCCCCCGGGGGAGCCGATGGGACAGATTTGTCACCGAGGGGTCCGCATCGTCGAGACGACCCACCAGGACCAGCCCCGCATCCTTCCTTTCCCCGGACAGTCGCTCGAAGGCGGCCAGGCAGTCCAGGGCCCCGCGGTCACGGGAGAGCAGGCCAGAGTAAATGAAATAGGGGGCTTCGAGCTTCAGCGGCGCGGATTCCTGCGCCTCGTCGAAGGAGTGGAGGTCAACGAAGTTCCTGACCAGCACAGGTCTCCGGTTAGCCCGCTGGAATCGGCCATAGGTGGGTTCGTTGGCCACCACCACTCCATCGAAGATACGCGCGGCAAGCCATTCCAAGAGGTTCATTCCCTTTGCCACCGTCGGGCGAAACCCGGCCGGTATCCAGAGCCGGCTGAGCATCACCTCGGGGTAGTTCTCATGGATATCGTAGACCACAGGCCGGCGGGTGAGTAGCTTGAGGAGCAGCCCTACCCCGATCAACTCCGGATCGTGAAAATGGAAGATATCGGTCCTGCTCTGGAGCGCGGCCCCGAGCGCCCGCCCCCAGTTCAAGGGACGGCGCGAGCGCGGGATCTGGGGCAAGGGGATTAGGTCGATTCCCTTCAGATAGCTCACCTCCGGCGGACAAGGGGCGATGTAGGTGACCTGATAGCCGCCCTGGAGGAGCGTGGGGATCTGCTTGAAGAAGATGCGGTTGTCGTTATAGATGTGGACCGTGGTCAGCACACAGGCCCTCATGTAATTGAGACCTCCTCCCCGATTTGGCATATGGTGAGGGCTTTACGATTGGAGAGCGAGCGTTCTGGTCCCTTGCCATTTCTCGTTTTCTGGAAGAGGTATATTTCTATCGCCCTGAACTTTCGGTAATCAGACAATGGGAAGGCTTTTCCCAGGGCCTTCGCAGTGAGTCCCTTTTCATCACGCGCGTGAGACAGGATGAGCCAGACCCTTTCATGATCCCTTAGGGTGGGAGCCAATTTCTCTGTCGTCTCTCCTTCATGCTTGGGGGTCCCCTTGGGGAACGACTTCTTGATTAGATCAGCCCTCTTCGAATAGTAATTGAAGGGACTTCGGGAATAGCCGGCATTAAACAAGACCAAATCCCCCGGTTGAGCCCTGGCCTCGACATATTTCGCCGCCTCTCTCCATTGTTCCTTCTGGACCTTCACATAATAGGTCCAAACAGTGCTCAGTGAGAGGAAGATGATGATGCCGGTGATGATCAGCTTCGCCGGGGCATAAGCGAGGTTCTTTATTCCCTTGGCTGCCAGCAGATAAAGGGCCAAGGAAGCCGCTACCGCGTACCTGAACTTATACATGGGGGATGAGACCTGGGAGATCAAGAATGGCAAAACAATGGGAACCAGCAACCATAGGCCCAAAAGATAGATCGGGCGCAGGTCAGTAAGAACAACTCTTTGACCAAGGAATCTGGGCCACTGGGAGAGGTGCGCCCAATCGCTGCCTTCCCTCGTCTTATTCCATGTGATCAAGGAAAGAAATGCCAATCCGATCAATAGAAACATCAACTTCTCACTTCCCGCATATTGCTCAAAAGATTGGCGTATTGTGTCAAAGGATGGCTCCTTTAACCAAAAATGGCCCTGCGACCTTATCATCTGTTTGACATACATCGGGATCCAGGGTGCGAAGAGAAGCGCTACGCAGGATTGCAGGAGGGTCCACCTCTTGACATGAGATTTGAAGTCCTCCCTGGAAAAGAGGAACAGGGTGGCAAAATAGAGATTTTCGGCAATCACGATAAAGAGGCCATAAACATGCGTATATACCAAAAAGGCGGTGAAAAGCACATAGCCAATGGAGGTCCAACGATTTCTCTCCTCCAGAAATCTGCCAAAAAAATAGAAAGAGAGCAAAGTCAGAAGAGCCATCAGGCCATAGGTCCTCACTTCTTGAGAGTACCGGATATGGAAACTGGAGACCGCCATGAGCAGAGAAGCCAACAAGCCCACTTCCTTGTCGAATAATTGCTTGCCCACCTTGTAGACCATCCACATGGCGCCGAAGCCAAACAGGACGGAGAGGAACCTGGTGGCGAATTCCGAGTCCCCAAATAGAGCAACCCAGTAACGCAGTAGAAGAAAATAGAAGGGCGGATGGACGTTGGAGGCACGGTTCTTGACAATTGCAGAGACGCCCTTATGAGCCAATCTGATGGATACCACTTCATCTAACCATAGGCTCTCTCCAGCCAAATCATATATCCTCAGGAACAGGCCCAAACCCAGTATGGCCAACAATACCCACTGCTCTCTCGTCAGTCTCATGGTCTGTCCTTTTCCGACGTTACCTCTCCCGTCACCTCCCGGAGCACCCCCTCCAGTTCGGCTGCCAGCTTTCTTCGGTCATACCTTTTTGTCACGAATTCCCTTCCATTTCTTCCATATTCCTGCCGGAGCGCAGGATCATCCCTCAGCCGCAAGATGGCGGCGGCGAGCTGGCCTGGGTCCTCTGGCTCCACCGGGATGCCGGCCCGGGCCTCCTCCAGAACCTCCCTCGCCTCCCCTTTCACGGCCAGGATGACCGGGAGGCCACAGGCCATGTAGGAGAACATCTTCACCGGCAGCGTTCCCTCGCAGAGCTTCAATCTCTTGGTGGTGGCCAGGCCAATATCGGCGCAGGAGAGGTATCGGGGAAGCTCGGACTCGGGCTGCTCCGGCAGGAAAAGAACATTCTCCAATCCGTATCCCTCCGCCATGGCCTTCAACTCGCTCTTTCTTACCCCTCCTCCCACCAGGAGGAAGAGGAGGTCCCTCTGATCCCGCAGGGTGCGGGCCGATTCGATGATGGCCTCCATGCCATGGATCAGGCCATGAAGGCCGGTGTAGATGGCCACGAATTTCCCCTCCAGGCCGAGCCTCTTCACGATCTCCGGGTCCTTGGGCCGAGGCTGATAGAGCGCTGTATTGGCGCCATTAGGGATATAGGTTAGTTTCCCCTCCGGATAGCCTCTCCGGAGCAGTTCTTGAAGGATGCCTTGGGTCACCGCGACCAGCCGGGCGGATCTTTGGTAGCAGAGCGACTCGAGGCGTTCTGCCAGGCGAATGGCCCAAGGGTTCTTGATCTCCCCCAGCTCGATGGCCGACTGGGGCCAGAGATCGCGTACCTCGAAGACCAGAGGGAGGCGCCGGAGCCTGCTCAGGACGAGCGCCGCCCCGCCGACGAAGAGCGGCGGGGCGGAGGCAAAGACTACATCGTAGCTGCCCCTGGCCAGCAACAGGCCGGCCAGGGTGGCATTGATCATATAGCTTAGATAAAAGGCCAGCCGGGTGGACAGGTTCTTGGTCGGCGAGGCCTTCACCCAGACGCGGATCACCTCCATGCCATTCAAATCCTCACGCGCCCAGAGGCGCCCCCGGTACTCGGGGCGGATGATGCCCTCGGGGTGGTTGGGGACCTCGGTCAGGATCGTGACCTGGTGCCCGGCCCTGATCAGTCCGGTGGCCATCTCGTAGGCCCGGGTCTGCGTGGCTCCGATCTCCGGAGGGAAGTATTGGCTGAGATAAAGGATCTTCACGCTCAAACCTTGACCATAATTAGGTAGAGGGGAACCAACGCCTCCGGGATCATTCCCGTGCAGTCCCTGCCCAGGATACACCCCTGGAAACCCAGGCGCGCGAGGGCGCCCGCCTCCCGCAGCACCCGGCTGTCGTGGGTCACCTCGCTGGTCGCCAGCATATAGACCCGGCTAAGCTTGGGTTTCTGCTCCAGGGGCAGATCCTCCCTCCAGGAAGGTTTGAAACCACAGCTCGCAGCTGATCCAGCGCCAGATCTCCCAGCTGAGATCCCTCCGGCCCGAGTGGTGCTCCTCCAATAGGGCCCCCATGCGGGCGGTATCGAAGATGGCCCGCTCCCGAACCCGGGGCGAGAGGAGGAACTCCCGGACCTCATGGTAAAGGCCATCCCGCAGCCAGAGGGCGAGCGGGGTAGGGTAGCCCTTTTTGTCCTGGCGATTGACGATTGCTGGGGGGAGCATATCGGACATCACCTCCCGCAGCAAGACCTTGGTCCTGTTGCCCCGTATCTTCTGCTCGGGAGGTAGTCCCAGGCAGAACTCCACCAGCCGGTGGTCCAGCAGCGGCACTCTCGCCTCGATCCCAAAGGCCATGCTGTTTCGGTCCTCATAGTGGAGCAGGGCGGGGATGCTGTTCTTCACTACATCCCAATAGAGCCGATCGCTCAGGGGGTCCGCGAACCGAAGGGCCTGCGGCTTCGACTCTAAGGAGGGGACCGATCGCTCAAAGTCAGGGTGAAAGATGGAAGATCGTTCGGCTCCTCCCCGGCGGATGCCCATCCGCTGCAGCACCTTTCTCACGAAGGGGCGAAAGCCCAGAAACTGATAATTTCCCTGCACCAGGCGCCAGATCTGAAGGGCCTCCGTTGCCATGCGAGCCAGGAGGCGAGGATCCTGGTGGGCGATGAAGCACCTCCAAAGGGAGAGCAGGTAAGGGAAGAAGTAGTAGTAATAGCCTCCCAAAAGCTCATCCCCTCCCTGGCCATCCAACAGCACCTTCACCTTCCCGCAGGCCGATTGCATCACGAACCACTGGGAATAGACCCCAGGCCCGGCGGTAGGCTCGTCCATGTGCCAGGTGATCTGCCGCAGATGGCAGAGGAAATTGGCAGGGGTGGGCTGCACAACATGGGAGTCCGTGTGAAAGGCCGAGGCCGCGATCTTTACAAATCTGCCCTCGTCGTAGCCCTCCTCCTCATAGACCGAGGAGAAGCTCTTCATGGGCTGGCTCAGCATAGAGCTGGCCAGGGCGACCAGGCTGCTGGAATCGAGCCCCCCGCTGAGGCAGGTGCCGACCGGGACATCGCTGCGCAATTGCAATCGGATTGCATCCCGGAGAAGGAAGCGGAGGGTCTCCTGAGGATGCAGGTAATCGTACTGGTCCAGCGCCCGCTCCGCGTCGAAATCCCAATAGCGTTCTTGGGAGGAGGAGCCAGAGGAAAGGAGGAGATAGTGGGCCGGTTCCAGATGGTGAATCTGATTGAATAGAGTCGAGGGCCCCCCATCGAGCAGGCCCGTGCGAACAAAATCCTTGAGATAAGGGTAATTGGGAGACCTCAGCTCGGGACCAAGGGCCAGGATGGCCTTGATCTCGGAGGCGAAGAGGAAGGCCTCCGGGTCCTGAAAATAGTAGAGAGGTTTGATGCCCAGCCGATCGCGGGCGCAGAGGAGCCTCTGCTGCCTCCGATCCCAGAGGCAGAAGGCGAACATCCCGTTGAGATGATCGAGCAGCCTCTCCCCATATTCCTCATAACCGTGGAGCAGGGTCTCGGTGTCGCTCTGGGAGCGAAAGGCGTGCCCGCGGCCCTCCAGGTCCTGGCGCAATTCCAGGTAATTGTAGATCTCCCCATTGAGCACGATCCAGAGCTGCTCATCCTCGTTGCTCATAGGCTGGTGGCCCGAGGGGGAGAGGTCCAGGACGGCCAGGCGACGGAAGCCGAAGGCCAGATCAAAGAATTCCCCATAGAAGTCCTGTAAAGGCGGCAGGCCCAATTTCGGGTCTGAATCCCGTCCCCCACAGGGAACCACTTGATCCTTCTGCGTATTAACCAGAAGATACCCCTCATCGTCCGGCCCCCGGTGGCGCAGGAGCGTAGTTGCCCGGTGAAGTGCTGCCAGATCAACGGGTTTGCCTCCCGTTTGCCAGATGCCGAAAACCCCACACATCAGGCGGACTCTCCCTCTTTTTTCCGCGCCATGGCTACCTCGTAGGCCTGTTTTACTTGAGTCGCAACCTTCAGCGGGTCGTGCCAGCGATGCACGTATTCCAAGGACGCAGCGGCACGGCGCCTCAAGAAATCCCTATCTCCAATGCACCGTAAAAGCACTTCATAGATCGTGTCGGGATCGGCCTGGATGATCGTTTGTTGGACATCTTCCGCCATCTGCTGAGGAATGAAGTGCAAGTCTTCCGCCGCGATGCGCGCAATAACCGGCTTGGCCATCTTCATCGCCTCCACCGCCACTCCGCCATACCAGCCGACCAAGATTTGATCGACAACCAGGTCCGCTTCACACAAGGCCCTCAGCGCCTGCTCATGGGAAACATTTTCGACCAATTGGACTTCGATGACTCCGGGGTGGGCCTTCTCTATCGTTTTTAGGGAGGCCAGAATCCTATCGGAGCCCTTGGCTTCTCGATTGGTGGGGGCGTGTACGATCCTCAGTTCATGCCCCAGCTGGGGTGGACGTACCGGAAGATCGGACCAGCTGCTGATTGTATAAGGGATAAAGGATGATTTTTCCGGGGGGAGAAAATTGAGGAGGTCGGGGTTCAAGGCCCACATGTGCTCTACATAGCGAGCCATCTTGGAGATACCGTGGCGCCGGTAATCATCCAATCTACCCGAGTTGCAAAGGCCACCGTAGCAATTCGGATCATGACAGGGGGCGATCTTCGTTCGCTTCATGGTGGGGTACTTTTGCCGGGCATCGCACCCTTGATAGGTCACAAAAAGCTTGACTCTACGCGGGTAGAGGGGCAGATCCATCAGGTCGGCATATCTGAACGGCGAGGGAAGGCGGTCCTTCCATTGGGAGGGTAGACTCAAAAGGGAATGACCGAAGTTGAAATGAAGAACATCATACTGGTCCCATAATCTCCAGAAGCTTACGGTGAGCCTGGCCAATTTGCCCAACAGGGTAGGTATCTTCTCCAGATGGAGATCGATATCCGCGGGGTAGTTCAGCCAATTCTGCCCAGCAATCAGGACCGAGCTATTCAGGCCCAAGGCTCGCTCTCCCTGTGCCAATCCCCAAGAGTTCCCCCCTACGGAAGTGGGGAGATGGAGGACCCTCATGTCTTTGCACCGTGAAGATAGGCCTTCAGGCCCTCTTCAAAGCGGACCGTTGGCGGGCCCAGCATCTCGGTCATCTTGCTGATATCACCAATCAAGTGCTGAGGGTCTGGTCCAGCTTGGGATTGAAACGTCGGTTTGATGCCTAATACCTTGCCGATGATCTCCCCGATCTGGCGCAAACTAAGCACCTCCGGTCCGGCGACGTTGATCTTATGACAGCCGTGGAGGTCCAGGGACCGGCGAATGGCAGCTACGGCATCGGAGACATAGGTGGGATTCATCCGGATCCCATGCTTCCCCTGCAGGGTTATCGGTTTCTCCTCGGCCACGGATTTTACCAGACGGGGGATTAGCATGCTCTTGCGTTGACGGGGGCCGTAAACGAAAAAAAGGCGCAGCACGATGATATTAAGGTAAGGAGTATAGCTTTCGGCGACCACCTCTGCACACAATTTGGTCCCCAGATAAAAGCCCAGGTCCCCCTTGGCCAGGATCTCCATATCCTCGGTCAATTCCCGGTCCCGCGGCCCATAGATCCCCCCGGAGGAGGCCAAGACAAAGGTGGTCGCACCGGCCCGCCGTGCATAATCCAGCAAACGAAGCGTGCTCAGGGTGTTGACTTGAAAGATGTCCAGGGCCCTCTCAGGAAAATCACGGAAATGCTCGGACTGGGCCAGGTGGATCACGGCATCGATTTTCGGGGGAAAGCCTGCCGTATCCCAAGCCTCGGAGAAGTCAACGGTAAGATCGGAAGATCCTTCCGGTTTCGGACGGTCTTCTTGCCGACCCCGTGATACCCCAATGATGTCCCAATCGGGCTGGAGGGCATGGAGCAGACTGGAGCCGATCAAACCGGTCGCACCCGTAACCAAGCATTTTTTCATAAGCTCTCTTATCTTCCTGTCATGTCAGAGGTGCCCCTACTGTTTAAGCCGCTGAAACCAATAGGGTGGTCCTTTAGGCTCCCGGAAGTATTGGACTGCAGGTGATTCCGAACGCCACGCTTTCAGGAATAATTCCGTGTGTTGAATTGTGCGTGATGTCTGGTCAAATCCTGCCTGCCGGAACCACTCCCTGACTTGGCTTTCCCTTAGCCTATCGTTGATAGGTGGTGAGAGGAGATCGAACTGATTGTGCAGCGTTTCAGCCGAACATAGATACGATAGTATTTTCTTCTTGACCGGAGGGGAGAAGGGAAGCAATAGGGAACGAGCCATACCGATTTTGAAGCGAGTGGACCAGCTATACGACTCTTGTCCATATAGATAGACATATACGATGCCGTCCGGTTTAACCAAGCGGCACAAATTTATTAAAGCGAGCCCAGTATCCCCCGTGTGATGCAGCACCCCCCAGGAAAACACCAGATCGAAACGACGCCGGGTGATCTGCTCGGGCAACGCCAACAGGTCAGCCTGAACGACCTCCAGGCGAGGCTCATCAAGAAATTGGTGGCGAACCGCGCGACATGCACTGGCTGAAGCATCGAGGGCAGTCACTCTGCTGCCGAGTTTGAGGAGGCCATAGGTCCACCTCCCATTTCCACATCCAGCATCCAAAACCTCCCTATTGCGAAACCATTCCGGTTCTATACAGATCTCTTCTTCCGAGAGAATGCGAGCTGCATCTTCTCGAAAGTTATCATCGGATAGCAGAGTCACGCCTGTGGGGAGGTGCTCCCACTGGTAATCGAAGCTCTCCAATGTCTTACGGCGCAGAAATGCTTTCATAATTTGTTCTTTCTACTGGACTCGATTCCGATGCACCGATTGATATCATCAAAAATTCTCCCAACGGCTTGAGTAGAGTGGTGCTTAATCACATACTCTCGCGAACGCTTTCCTATCTCAGGTAGCTTATCTCGATGCAACACCAGATTCTTGATAGCTTCCTTTACAGTTGCGGGCGTGCAATTGATGATCGGGATCTCATCGGCAGAGACCAAGCCAGAGGCCACATAAAGTTCCTGGAGGTCGTCGCGGAGAAAGCACAATACGGGTTTTTCCATTGCCATCGCCTCGATGGCAAACATGGCGTACCAGCCGACGATCAGTTGATCGGCGACCACATCCACGGTCGCCATCACCCTTTTGACTTCCTCATTGGGAACCCCCTCTAACAGGACCAGTTCGATATCCAGGCCCTCAGCTTTAAGCTCCTTGACCGCATCCATGAAATATTGGGTACCCTTGATCGCCTTATGATTCGGCGCATGAAGGACACGAAACCTGTCACTGAGGGCAGGGCCTGTTCGGGCACTGTCGGTATGAAGAGGCTTCCAGGTATCGACATCGATGGAAAAGTGGGCCAGCATCAAGGTATCCCAATGGTAAAGGTAGTAGACCCACTCGCAGCCCGCGATGACATGGTCTGCATACTTGGTCCACAGGTCGATTTTTTTTGCGATACGATCCCGCCGAAATCGATGTTGGGGGTAATCAAAACCCATGGCATGCTTGAAGAGCAGGTTTGGGGCCCTGGACATCTCCTGCACATCCCCGCCATAGGGCATCACCACCATCTTCACCTTGGCCAATTTGTACAAGAGAGGCTCTATCCGCCAGAGAAGCCGGCCAAACCCCAAAGGGCCGCCGTTAAAATAGATGTAGATGCATTTGTACCGAAAGAGGGATGCGATGAACAGATAAAGATAGACGAATGATAGTCTGAGAAAACGATAGCGGGTGGGGAGCAATCTGTCACCCCGGACGTCGAACTTGTCGGTGATGAAGTAGATATCGGATACGAATGTCTGCGCCGAATACCCATACTGCTGGAGGGCCATTTTATGATAGACATTGTTGATCAGGGGCTCCGGCCCCAACCCAACGTCAATCCTCTTTTTGCTGAATCGCCCGAGGATGGAAACGAGGATCAAGATGGGAAGCAGGGCCATCTCCAAGAGATAGAGCGCTGAGGAACGGAGCGTTGTTTTGATCATTTCAATACCCTGATGGTCAGTTCATCGGACCACCATAGATAGGAGGGAAATTCGTCGAGGTAATAGGGAATAGAGGCAACGGTGAGGTAGTAGATACCAGGATTGCTGAGACTTACCTCCACATAATTTTCCCTGGTTTCCAACTCGAAGACCTCTCCCGACGTCTCATTCGCCAGATTTTCCATGATCAAGCAATCGTATCGGTATCCCTTACTGCGGGAACCGCACCGTACCCGGTAACCTGTCGCCCGTTCGGCAAATTCACAAGTATATTCCAGGGCTATCTTTTGCCCCGGGCTCACAAATATGCTCTCAGACGGTGTTTTCCATCTCGGCACCCCAGGGGGATACAGGGTTTGGCGAGCGCCATATTTCTTGCTGATTTGGCCGTCAATTTCTGGACTGTACAAATCAATATATCCGCAGTAGGGCCGCTTTCTTTGAAGATTATGGGCGTAGATGCTGTCTTGCCGGAACATCCAACCGGTGTGCTTGAAACGATCCACCAGATAAGGATTTTCTAAGATATCCCTCTTGCAGGCCAGTTCTCCTCCCACCTGGAAAAATATGCCGTTCTTGAAGGCATCGGCATCAATAAGGTAACTGGAATTGTTCAAGCTCACCTCCGTCACAATGTGATTCTCAAGCTGTAGCGTGCCTGCTTGGAATCCCCCCATTTGGAAGGCAGTGCACAACATCTTGGCACATTGACCGCATCTGGCTTCGCCAAGTTCGATCAACAAGTCAGGCTCTTCAATCAAGTTCGCCGACCAGAACGGTCGAAGATGCCTTCCAATCCCCATCTCCTGAATGTCGAGGCTGCATCTTCTGAACAAGGGATATAATCCAGTTGAGTGAGCAGGTTGAAAGATCGGGTTATGGACGACGGATTGCTGGACATGCCGAGCTATATTGAGGATCACGTCCTTGGGCGAGGCGCTGACATCGACTATCCTCCGGATCGCCTTTGCGAACCGACCCCCTCTTTGCCTCAGCTTTGCCTCTGCAGCTCTTAGCCTGGCAGAAGGATAATCAAACTGAGCAACCTGAGTAATGGGTGAAGTTTGCCACCAGAAACCGCTTTGACAGCCAACGTTGGATATTGGGTTGCCATTACGCGAGCGATTCATGCGTCCCTGTCCGCGAGATTTCTTGATTCAGGTTGATATTTGAAAAGGAATTGGGAACGCAAGGCCCGCAGCCGGCTGCGCCAAGCCTCAATCCCCGCCAAAGTGGATTGTTTCCATCGTTTCGTTGTAAGTTCGGGCATAAAGGGCCGTCTGTTCTCGTATATAGGAAGTCGCGGACCATATCTGACAATTGATACAAATATTGAATTCACGGAACTCTTTCTCCATAAGCTCTCTCCGAACCATCCGATACCGTTCGCCAAGCCAGATTTCTTCGAACGAATGCTCTCGGAGATCGCCCGCGGATACCACACCTCTCCATCCCACATCTGTCATGGCCTTGCAGCACAAGGAGACTTCCCCTCGGGGAAAAATCACCGATTGAGTCCAGGGAGAAGCGCAGGGGTATCGTTCTCCTCTGTGATACATTTCCTCAGTGCGGATCATTGCCCCGGTCTGCGGGTCATGCTCGGTCAACACATAGTAAGTGACCGCATCAACCCCCATCCTTCTCCACTTCTCGAGGAACTGCTCTTGCTCATGACGCCCTTCCGGTTGTAAGATGAAGGAAACGCTCACAGAGATACCATTCTTCTTTGCCAGGTGGATGAAGTATTCGATATTCCTTTCCAGCTCGTCCAGGTCTCTGCCGCGGATCCTCTTATACGTTTCCGGCATGAGGGCATCGATGCTGAACATGATGGAATCGATGCCGGTCCGAGCGAGCCTGTCAGCCTTATGTCGATCCAGCAGTGTCCCATTGGTTGTCATGTGGACATGCGGGGCGCCCGCCCTCTTGGCCAATTCCAGAAAGTCAAAAACCTTCCTGTGCATCAAGGGTTCTTCGATCTGCCCGAACTGGAGGCTAATGCCATTTCTTCCAGCATACTCAGCGACTTTTTGAAAGATCTCCTCCGACATTACCTTAACCTGGCGAAAGTAGTCTGAGGTGTGATGCGGCGTGTACTTGGGGGAGTAATATGGGCACATGGTGCATCTGAGATTACATCGATTCAGCAGAATTACATGCAAACTCTGGGGATAAGGGAAAAAATGCTCCGGACGCTCCAGAAGATCACGCCGCAAGACATCCAAACTGGGCCTCCAGGCCTGCCAATTTGCCGACCAAGCCTCTATGCTTGTCGGGGCCAGGATCTGTAACCGTCCTCCGTTGAGGCATTTTTCATGAGCGCCGGCACCTTCGGTCTGCCATCTATTCCATACCTTTAAGGCCAAGCTCCTCAGCCCACGCCTCGACGAAGGTGGCAGCCACGAGCTCGAAAGCACGCGACTGCCCAGTCCGCGGATGAAAGATCTGGTCCTGCTGGGGAGCGCAATGGGTACCATGGGGTTCATTCCCATGAGAGCAGGTTTGCCAACTCCCACATAGTCATTTGGCCGTGGCGCATAATACCACCACCCTGGATGCGCTTGCACATGGTGAATGAATGAGTTGAGCGTATTCAAGTCAAAGGGGTCGGAGGTAGGGTAATCGACTTGAATGCCTATGGGGGCAGTCGTCGCCAGCTGATTCCACTTCCTGGCAAATTCAAAGTCGAACCCCCCTTTGAAAGCAACGGGACCAAAACCGCTTTCCTTGATCCACTCGAAAAGGAGCCCTTGGTTCCTTTGTGCCCCTAACTCATCGAAGAAGATGTAAGCCTTCTTCGAGGTCATCGAAGTACCTCTCTATTCATGCGAATGCCCTCCTCCAGCCATTACTTGGGCGGTAGGACCAGAGAAGGTAGGACGCCGAAGCCAAAAGAAGTGTTGTAACCCCCAAGCGCTCCAACATGGCTTGACTCTGCAGCAGCATGCCTGGCTGATAAAAGGCCACAAAAATGATGGAAAAGGCCCCCAAGACTGAAGGAACGCTCCAATCAAGAAATAGATTTTTCAAAACCACTCTGCCTAATAGGCCCCACGCGAATAAGATGAAGACTTCTGAAGCCGCGGTGCCCAAAACAGCCCCCAAGGCACCCACTTTAGGGATTGTCGAGACCCCTACCACGAGATTGATCAGCAATCCGCCGGCATATATCGGCAAGTGGTATTTGGGCGAATTGGCAATCATCGTTGTCGCTACGGCAACCAGCGAGAGTATGGAGCAAGACCCAGCGAAAATCAGGATCGGGACCAGTCGAATCGTCCGCGCATAGAATGAGGGATATAAGAGGTGGATAATCCAGTCGCTCCAGACAGCCGACAAGCAGGTCAAAGAAAAAAATATCGCGCTCAATCCAAGAAAGCCAGCTTGGAGTTTGGGCCGGTAGATCTGCGAGTCTTTCGTCGAGATCCATTCCACCAGTTGCGGATCCCATACCAGGGCGAGCCAATTCTTCATCATCAGGACCGATGAACCGAGAGAGATTGAAAGTGCGAGGATAGCCACTTCTTCCGGACCAGAGAACCATCCTACCAGGAGACGGTCAGCAACTGCAGATGCAGAATAAACGAGCCCGCCAGGAATAAGGAAGAATCCATAGCGCAACATCTTACGTGCCAAATCTGGCTCAAATAGGTTCCACATATAAGGCCAGGCCCCCACGCGTCTCAACTCCCATAGCGCCCAGCCCCATGCGAACAGTTGGACGACGAAAGAGACCGCGAACATCACGGCGAGACGTTCTTTCTGGACTACCACCATTAACAGAGGCAGCCCTGCTACAACGGATGCCACGCGTCCTAAGAGAATTACGCGCGCATAGGGCAATGCCTGGTGCATGAAGCGAAGGGCGTAGAGGTACCAACCGGTTAAGGTGGCAGGCCCCAGCCCCAGCAGAAATAGGACGAGTTCCCGCTTATCCACGGCTGCATAGCCTTCAAGCCAGGGCCCAACCGAGGCAACAAGGAAAAACGCAGCCCAAATCGTAAGGGCCGATACGGTGGCCACGAAAGAGGCAGTGGCCAGAATCTTGCCTCGATTCCTTTCTTCTGTATCCTGTGCGCGAAAGAATGGGTAGGCCCAATCCATGCCCCCGAATTGGGCCAGGGCCACCAACGCCCAGACGGCAGCTAATAGAGGGGAAGCACCATATTGCTTGGGGGTTAGCAGGTGGGTTGTGATGGGGGAAGTAAGCAGACCGATGCTGCGACCCAAGAGGTCTGCTCCGGCATAGATAGCCATGTTCTTGGCGAGTCTCATAATTTAGATAGCAGGAAAGCCCCTCCAAAACATCAAGCAGAGCACTTTTGCGCTATCACTTCGATCATGCTGAGCATCCCGTAATATTTAGGGGGATAGAGGGCCTGCGGTCTATCCACCACATTCTCATCGAGACAGACTCCCCCCTCGGGAGCCATAGCGACAATTTGTAGATTGGCCTGATCCATCTGTCTTCTGAGCCACCCTTCCCTAACTACAACATTACCCTTTTTCCCCATACAGGTTCTAATGATCATAAAGAGAGCTGCCTTCATTATGGAAAGGTTCTTTTTCTTGAAGCCTTCGTCGAAAAGGAGGTGAAAATACCAGCCATAGCTATTCGCATTCAGGTAGAGTCGACCTCCCGGCCGCAAGACCCTGCTGAATTGGGCCAGGGTAATTGGCATATCTGCGAACATGAAGGCACCATAACAAAAGATACCATCAAACCAGTTCGGCGGATAGGGCAAGTCCTCGACGGAGCTATAGCGAAAGTGACAATTCCCTTTTTTCATGCTCTCGGCCAGCGAGCTGGCGATCAACAGTCTTCCCACATTGATATCCACACCTTCGACTTGCCCATTGAGTTCAGCTAAAGCCAGCGACCATTGGCCCATCCCACAGGCAGCATCGAGCACCCGATTCATATCTCTGAAGCCCAGACAAGCCAGCCGTTTCCGGTAATTCGCAAGCGTACGCTGGCCTGTAAACTCGATCTGGGCAAAATTCTTATCGTAGTCCGATAGGCATTTCCAGATGGGCTCCGGAAATATCCAGCCCGCGGCCCTCACCTTGGCCAAGACGGGGTCATTGAAGCCTTCCTCAGGAAGCTGGGGACAGTCTTCCGCTGCACTGCGGAGATCATACTCGCTATGCATTTTCACTCCCAGATGTCTGGCAACTTCCGAATAGGCACGGTGGCTGAGTATCTCCCCGTTTCGTCGGGGCCATTGTGCAGGGGAGTCAGGTAATGCCCTCGATAGCAAAGCCGAAAGGGTCGAGTTGGGTCGATGTACACAGTCAAGCCCTGAAAAAAGACTTCGGGTTGTCCAACCACATGATCATGTACGATATGGTACAAATCCTGCTGGCTGTCACAATCAATCCGAGTTGACTCGACCATATCAACGTAACTTAACAGCCGGCTCAGCCCTGATACCCACAGCCGGCCTTCCCGGAACTCCCGGGCCAGAACATGGAATGGCGCCAGGAAGACTTCGGGGCGCGCGCGGACGGCTCCCACTGCGGCCTGGTAGCATCTACCGCTGTTTCGATGCAGCACCCCCAGGTGCTGGTATATAATAACGACATTATTGCGCTTATAAAAAACTGGCCAATCGATCTGTCGCAGCTGGTGACATAGCGACGAAAGATTCGGAGCATTTATGCCGGTGGAACGAAAACGCCAGAATCCTCTAAGCCTTGAATGATCTTGTAAATCGCAATCCAATAAGAGACTCCCATTTTCCTTCCCGAGAGTCGGAAGAATCTTCACCCTTCCGCGGGACAACTTCTCAAAAAGATGCTTTGCCCGTTCCGAAAAGGTTGCTTCTGCCTTCGGCGTAATGAGCGAGTCCGTCCAAATAAATCGAACCCCGTGCTTCCTCATAAGATCTGCATGATAGGCCTTATGCCCAGGCAGGTCTCCACAGTGATAGGCTGCATCTATGCCTACATTCTGAATATTCTCTGGGCCCCCATGGTTGGTGAATACTTTGATCTGTATGCCAAGTTTCGTCAGTAACTCGCAACTGCGCAAAGCATGTTCGCGTTCAAATCCGCCAGCTTGGTCAAAATCGCCATAGGCATGGTTGGCATCAAACCAGCCACCCTGCAAATATTCATTCATCCGATCTGCCAGAAGGCCGGGTGCTGCGGTGGGGCTGCTACCGGAAAAGTAAGAAAAACTGGAAGGGTGCGCCGAGTAGAAAAAGAAGCCAGAGGTTACTTCCAGGCCCAGACCATAGCCGAGGGAGGTCTTTTTCTGGGTATTAAGAAATCTCATAAGGTCTTCAAAAAAGGGGAAATCCATGAACTCCACGTCGCTGGAAATCGAGAGGGCTCCCAAAAATGGGTAAGGGAGGGGTCGAATTCTTGGGTCCTTAGGCTGGATGGTTTGAAACATAGCTTGAGATTGAGTCCTCATGTGGATCTGTTACAAAGCACGCGACTTGGTCGCACAGGGTTGATCCTGGGAAAGAGCAGGGAGTCTTTCGCTCAATCGGGCCAGGAATTGAAGTATGACAATCGACTCCCTATGGACCTTGGCTACCCACTCCTGGGCCAGCTGACCTTGTGCCTCCAGGTCGATTCCTCCCGAGATGACGGCACCGAGCAGCCTGAGGATCTCCTGCTCTCCTCTTGCATTCAGGACCGGCGGAGGGGTCCATTCCCTCGTCCGAAATGCCTTCTCATCAATCCACATCATTACCGGCGTTCCACAGCTCATGGCTTCGACGGCGGCTGTGCCATAAGTACCCAAGAGGAACTGGTCCGCTACGAAATCGGATGCTCCATAGAATTCATATAGGATCGGCTTGGATACCGTGCAGGGAAGAAAGGTGATTTGCTCGGCGGGGATCATCTCCTTGGCTTTCCGATAGTCCTCCCCCCATCCGGAGGCTATCAGATGCAGGTTATGGCCTCTGTTCCATTGTCGAATGGCCCGGAACAGAAGATCCGTTCCTTTCCAAAAGAAATCGATTCGGGAGGGGATGAAGCCGATCCAATCGGCTTTCGGCTCTGCCAATCCCAAGTCTTTCATCAAATCGGCAAGCACCTTTCTCCGTTCTTCTTTTGGGAGACGCCTGCGGAGCGGAAGGGGGATGCCTAAGAATTCTATCTGGAATTTCGACGTGGTATCGCCGATGTGTCCTCCTATGCCCTTCGGATCGTGAGTTCCAATCCATAAAGCCCCACGATAAGCCCGACGCAGCAGCCACGCGACCAGCCAGTAGTTGAGCCAGATCCTGGGATGCCATGACTGGGGCGGCTGCAGACCAGCAGCCTTGCGTATGTCGCCGCCATGGGGCCAAATTACGTAGGGCTTCCCTGACATCTTGGCCAAGATTGTTCCCTCTATGCCGCAGACCAAAAGACAATCGCAGTTGGCCATCAAGTCGATGACGACTCGCCGATAGGGATGCCTTCTCGCGAGATGGGCGAACAGGATTCCCCTGCGCGGGGATTCTCCGTCTGTTGTCATTCCTTCCAAAGGATCTGCAAGCCAGTCCGGAGCCTTCCAACCTACTTCAGCTTCCCAATTCTTCCACTCCTGCCAGGACCAACTCGATGCTTTGGCCACATCGTCATAATCCAGGGTGGCGCGAACGTCCTCCCAAACGGGTTGGCTGAATGGGTAATGGTCTGACCGATCGCGGATGAAGCAGGTCTTCACGCCCTGTTTCACAAAGGATTTGGCGAAGACATACATATTATTGGCCATCCCGCCGTAGAGACCGATCTTCATATCCCGGCCCTGAGAAACCTCCCAGGGAGCACCCGGCCAGCCAAGAACTCCCTGCCGCTCACTGATCTTGCATCAGGCAGTCCGACCTCGTGCACCCACAGGAGCTGTCCATCCCCGCATCTTACACCGAAGACTTCACGAGGACTTCTCATATCATCCAACACGGTGCCGGGAGGATGTTCGGAGGGATCCTCTAAGTTGGAAAGGCTGGCCTTCCAGATCGTTACTTTTTCCCTTTCCCAGAACGTGAACGCCCCAGGGTATGGTCTGGTTTGGGCACGGACGAAGTTGTAAATCCTTCGGGCAGGCCAACCCCAGTCGATCTTGCCGTCCTCGGGCGATCGTTGCGGCACGATTCGCCGCCTCTCTTCATCTTGGGGGGAGTAGGTCGCCTGGCCTTTTGCGACCTTCGACAAATGTTGTCCCAAAAGATTAAGGCCAGCTTCTTCGACTCTCTCATAAAGAGTAGCGATGGTATCCTCAAAGTAGATGGGGACCTCCTTCTGCCCGATGATGGGACCGTTATCCACCCCGTCGCCCGGTACAGAAACTATCCAACACGCGAACGAGGGCCCCCTGCTGGACCAGGGCTTCGGTCAGGTGCGAACCGATAAATCCGGCTCCGCCGGTGATGCAATAGCGAATCGTTTCGGAGTCATTCTTTCGCAGATCGCCGGCTTGCTTTCTCAATTTGTGTTGTCCGATTCGCTATGCCCAAAGCCTCTCAGCATACCTACTTCTGAAGATCGCATCACTTGTTCAACACCAGGGAGACGCTGTCTGATCCATCAAGTTCTACATGTCCCATAGGCCGACAGGGTATGCCAAAGGCAACGGTATATGGTGGCAAGTCTCTATTAACAAAGGAACAAGCGCCAATCACACAGTGATCCCCAATGGATACCCCTTTGATCACCACTGTCTGGCTGCCAACGTAGCAACAATCTCCAATTCTTACTGGGGCGCGCTCAGCCGCTACCTTGCCTCCCGAGATAGCCCATTTCACCGTATCGTGGGTATAGATATGTACCCCCGCACTGATGCTACAATAATCGCCGATGGTCAGGCCACCTGAGCCATCTAAGAGCGTGAACGGGCCTATCCAGGTATCCTTCCCAACCCTGACGTCTCCGTAAACGTAGCTGTTATGATAGAGGCTCGTCCCCTCACCAAAGCCCAGGTTCTTCGCTCGCTCCCAGCGATCAAAAAGAAGCTCTTCGAAAGGGAGATCGCGCTGCCAGCGTCGCCTTACTTTTTTGCGAAGGCTCTTGTAGAGCGCAGTCAATGATTTGATCAGGAAATCCAAGTCGGTCGTCAATTCTCTGTATCCTGGCTAAAGAAACCTCTCACACCACTGTTCTACATTAAGCAGAGACCAGATGAGTAACCGCCGATTCTGCTGGCCCTCCAGGTGTTCGTTCACCAGGGCCTGCACGGCCTCACGGTCTAAATACTCGTAGATCTTAGCCCGATTCGTAATGAGACGGCGGCGGACATAATCGATGCTATCTCCTTTGAACCAACTTGCGTCTGGAGCAGAAAAACCATGCTTTTCGAGGCGGGTCACTTCCAGTGGGATGTACCGGGACATTACCTTCCGCAATAGCAACTTCCCATCCTTCGTCTGGTCAAAATATCGGGCAGTCTTGTGGCCTGGCTCGTTTTCATTGAGGCGAATCACCTCCGCAAGGTTGCCCAGCTTCAGGGTCACCGGGACCCTCATGGCAAAATCAACCAGGTCGTTATCTAAGAAGGGCAGGCGAGTCTCGAGACTATGGGCCATGCTCAATTTGTCTTCTACGACGAGGAGACCATGAAGGAAGGTCTTCGCTTCAAAATAGAGGGAGTGATTAATATAATCCACCGGGCGAGACAGCTCAGGTGCATGCTTGGTGAACACATCCCGAAAGATATCCCGGGTCCAAACGTGGCTGACCTGGGGCCAGACGGGCCTGAAAACTTGCTGGATGATCTTGTTGGGGATCAGGCGCTGCCAGTAAAGGTAGTACTTGTCTATGTAGTTCTCGAAGTCATTATTGACTACCGCCCGATAGTAGCGCCAGGGATAGCCACCGAATAGTTCATCTCCCGCCCCTCCCGATAGAACCACTTTGACGAACTTGCTGGCCAACTGAGCCACATAGAAGTTGGGATAACTCTGTCCCACGCGGGGCTCCTCCAGGTGCCAAGTGAGCCTGTGCAGCACCCGCTCCAAATCTCCCGCCTTTAGGACCATTTCGTAATGCTCGGTCCTGAACAGATACGACATGAGTTCTGCCTTCTCTCGTTCGTCAAACCCCAATTCCAATCCCGAGGCGGAGTGAAGGTCGAAGCCGCAGGTGAAGGTTTTGATGCAGGGAAGCGAGGTAGAGGCAACGGCAGTGATGGAGCCCGAGTCCATGCCTCCACTGAGGTAGGCCCCCACTTCCACATCGCTCACTAAGTGGCGCTGCACCGCCTGGCGAAAAAGGTGAGCAAGCTCCTCCAAATACTCCTCTTCCTGCTTTGGGCTCTCCGGTTCAGCGAAGTGGTAATCCCAGTAGCGTTGGGGACCACTTATAGCCCGGGCCCCCAAGGGAATTCGGAGGAAGCTGCCCGCTGGTAGCAATTTCACTCCTTCAAATAGCGTCTTGTCAGTGAAGAAATTTTGAAATGTGAAATACTCCAGCAGGGCCTCCAAGTCCATCGTGACTTGATAGGCGGGATTGGCGAGGATCGCCTTGACCTCCGAACCAAAGAGAAACACCTGGCCCTGAAGGGTGTAATAGAGTGGCTTGATCCCGTAGCGGTCCCGCGCCAGAAAGAGCTCCTGGCGCGAGCGGTCCCAGATGGCAAAGGCGAACATGCCGTTGAAACGCTCGAGGCACTGCTCCCCCCACTCGGCATAAGCGTAAAGCAAGACCTCGGAGTCGCTCCGCGACCGGAAATGGTAGCCCCGGCTTTCCAGTTCCACCCTCAATTCCTGGAAATTGTAGATCTCTCCGTTGTAACTCAGGACGTACTGGCCATCCGGCGTCATCATCGGCTGGTGGGCGGCCGGGGAAAGGTCGATGATGGCCAGGCGGCGATGCCCCAAGCCGACAAAGCTGTCGATGTAGAAACCTTCGCCATCCGGGCCACGATGGGCGATGGCATCTGCCATTTTCCGCAGAACCACCGGCGAAACCGGCTCGCCATTGAGATTAAAGATGCCGGTAATGCCACACATGGATTTACCGTTCCTCCCCAAAGGCTCGTTGTAGCTCCGACACGACTAAGGCCTGTTCTTCTTCGGTCATTTGCGCATAAAGGGGCAGGGTCAAGCTGAGGCGATCGGCCAGATAGGCCATGGGAAACTGCTCGGGCCGCAGGCCATATTTCTCCGCATAGTAAGAAAGGATGACCGGGGCATGGGTGCCCTGACGGGTGGCAATGCCCCGCGCCTCCAGCCGGGCCATCAGATCGTTGCGTTGCTGATTAATTTCCTCGACATTGTCCAGGGTTGGCTCCTCCGGGCGGAACAGGCAAACATAGGCCTGGTAGCCATGCACATACCCCTCGGGCACTGCCGGCGTCTCCAGCCACTCCAGGCTGGCCAACATCTGGTCGTATAGGCGGGCCCGCCGGGCGCGCTGGTCCAGAATCCACTCCGCGCGTGCCATTTGAGCGCAGCCCAAGGCGCCCTGGATATCGGTCATTCGGTAATTGTAACCCAGATGGCCATATGAGGCCAAGAGAAAAGAGGCCTTGCCCTCGTGCCGATCGAAGTCGGTCCGCGAGGCACCATGATCGCGGAGGATGCGGCTTAGCCGGTCTAAATCGGGATTTCCCGTGGTAATGATCCCGCCCTCGCCGGTGGTAATGGACTTGCGGGGGTGAAAGCTGAAACATCCGGCCTCACCGAAGAGGCCGGCATGCTTGCCGTAATACTTGGCTCCGAAGGCGCAGGCGGCATCCTCAATCACCCACAGATGATGCCTCTGCGCCAGCTCGATGAGGGGCGCCATATCCGCGCAGAGTCCGAAGAGATGCACGGGGATGATGCCGACCGTGCGCTCGGTGATCAATCCCAAAACCTGCCCCACCTCGAGGTTGAAGGTGCGCAGATCAATGTCACAGAAGACGGGGCGGGCCCCCATGTATTCTACGACATTCGCGGTGGAGACCCAGGTGAATGCCGGCACGATCACCTCATCCCCGGAGGTCAAACCGAGGGCAGCCACCGCGATATGCAAGGCCGTGGTACATGAGCTGGTGGCAGTTGCGTAGGGGGCGCCGGTGAAAGCAGAGAACCTCTCCTCAAACTCCTTGACGAATGGACCCTGTACCACCCAGCCCGTCTCCAAGGGTTTTCTTACGGCCAACATCTCTTCCGATCCGATGACCGGCTTGGTAATGGGGATGTTGTAGATCGCATGATTGTCTTTCATCGCCAATGTCACCTCTCCGTGCGGAGTGGGCCTTCACCGCGCCCTGACTTTTCCCCTGGGCCAGAGTCAAGCGAGCCCGCAAGAAAGATCAAGGAACAGCCCTCCTGCGTTTATGAGGACTCCTGTTGTTTCCTTCTCCAGGCGATCAGCTTTTCCAGACCCTCCCGCAATTCGACTTCGGCCTTGAATCCGAGATCCCGAGCCGCCTTCTCCGAAGAGCCGACCCGATGGGTCACGAAGGTCTTCCCGGCGGGCTCAAATTGAGGCTTCAGGGACGATCCGGTGATCTCCAGAATCAGTTGGGTCAACTCCATGATAGAGGTCTTCACCCCCATCCCCACATTGTAGAACTCATCTACCGTTTCTGCCTTCAGGGCGCAGATGTTGGCCGCGGCCGCATCCTCCACATAGATAAAGTCGTACGATTGGGAGCCGTCGCCAAAGATCAAGGGAGGCAGTCCCTGCTCGATCCGATCCAAGATCTTCATAATGACCACCGTATAAGCGCTCTTGTAGTCCTGGCGGGGTCCGTAGACATTCATATAGCGGAGGCCCACATAATTGAGGCCGTACATCTCGTAAAAGGCGCGGCAGAGCTGCTCTCCCGCGATCTTGGTGGCCCCGTAGAGCGTGCGGTTGTTGAAGGGATGATCTTCCTCCATGGGGATCGTCACCGCATTCCCATAGACCGAGGCGGAGGAGGAGAAGACCAGCCTCTTGATCCCCAAGTCCCGGCACGCCTCCAGGACATTGAAGGTTCCCATAATATTAACATCGATCGCGAAGCGGGGCTTTTCCAGGCACTCCAGCAGCCAGGCCGCCGCCAGATGAAAGGCAAAATCCACTCCCTCCAGGGCCGCCCGGAGGTCTTCGATACCCAGGATGTCCCCTTGGATGAGCCGCACCCGAGGATCCTGCAGGGACTGCTGCAGGTTCTGATATGAGCCCCGATAGAAGTTATCATAGATCCGAATCTCCGCCAGCCCCTCCTGCCGCAGGCGATCCACCAGATGAGAGCCGATCAGGCCTGCCCCCCCAATGACTGCCACCTTGCTTCCATTTAGATCCATCCTTTCGGTCCTCCTTCCCTTCTTGATAGTCGGATAATCGCCTCTGCCAGGACACGAGGGTTCTTTGAAGGAAGAAGCCGGACACCCTACCGGACCTTTATGATCCTGCTATTGGTCAAGAATGCCCCTACACTCATGCGATCGGCCTCAGCTGCAGCCCTCCCTTTTCCGTCGAAAGAGATAGCGGAGATAATTCCAGCAATAGGACGACAAGGAGATTCGTGCCTCCAGCAACTGATCCGGATTGGAGACGGTCTGGGCACCCAACGCATAAACGTGGTGGATGATTTCCTTGGGAAGAGGCCTTCGGCGTCGGGAGATGGTAAAGGGAAAATACCAAAACAAGAACACGAATAGGCCGCGCGCATAATTGATGAACCATCTCCCCTTCATCGAATAGAGGAATCCGGAGGCGATATCCCACGCCGAGAAGAACAACGCATCGATCGTTGGATAATAGGTCCACAGCGTGATGAGCTCATGCAAAAACTTCAGGGACTGTACCTCTGGAGAGGAGTACCGGTGGGGGTTTATCTTATGCCTGACCTCCACGGATGGGGTATAGAGGATACGCTTGCCGACCGCCAGGGCCCGCAGACTGAAATCCCGCTCTTCTCCCTCTCTGAAGAAGAGCGGCTCCAGATAGCCGATCTCCTCCAACAGCGTCCCGCGAATGAATTCGGCCACCCCCCGGAATTCGTAAGTGTAATACGGTTTTGACCAGGAATAATCCGGGCTTTGAATGCCCACGGGCCTCTCGATCTGTCCATTGAAGTAGTTATGGATGGTCCCGAAGAGGACCCCCAGGGCCGGATCGTTTTGAAAGTGCTGACAGGCCTTTTCCATGATGTCCGGCCGCGGCAAAATCGCATCGTCGTCGAGCAAGAACACGATTTCGCCTCGGGCATTGGCCATTCCGATGTTGCGGCCCCCAATCACGCCGAGATTGTAGGGCAGGCGTAGGTAGCGAATTTGGGGGTAATTTTGTTCAATTAACTCTGGGGTGCCATCGGTGGAGGCATTGTCCACCAGGATGACCTCGAAGGAGACCCCCGTCTGCGTCAAGACACTCTCGATCGCCTCCACCAAATCATCCTTTCGGTTCCTGGTGAGGATGACCACGCTGATCTCAGGCACCTGTCCCTCCCTCCCGGCCCGCTCTCCATCGGACCACCCGGAGGCGAATCACCTCTTTTGCCCGACGGCCCCACCCATTAACGGCAGGGCCCAGGGACGCAAGGGCCAGTCGCCAGTAAGCGCTTAGATGAGTTGGCTCCAGGCGCAGCGACTCAAAGAACTCGCGGCGTGAATCGCGCAGCGCTCCCAGGGTGCCATAACGAACGCCAGCGATGAAATGAACGCCTGCTAAGGCCTTGGGGCGCAGATGAACTTTGTGCGATGCATAGGAAGTAAAGGCCTTCTGAAGCATTGCGAGGGAGTCATCCCGCAGGGCGGCAATATCCTTCCCGTGGCTGTCAGGGCGGTAAGTAACGCACACCAATGGGTCTTTGACTGCCACCACAGGGAACTCGGCGGCGATGCGCAGCCACATTTCCCAATCCTCAGCACGCCACAAGCTTTCATCAAAGAGTCCGACCTGGTCGAATACTCGCCGCCGCACTATCACCGAGGAAGGCCCAGCTACTATATCGTTGTTTATTAACAAAGGGTTCAACACCTCTCCCTCGATGCGCGCAGACCTGAGTTTGAGAAGCCTTCCACATCCATCCACTTTCTGTGCGGAGCAATATACCAGGCCAGCCTCAGGGATGGATTCCAATCGGTCTAACTGGGCCTCAAGCTTTCTCGGTAGCCACCAATCGTCACTGTCCAGGAAAGCCAGGAGTTCTCCCCTGGTCCGCCTGATCCCATTGTTGCGGGCGGCATTTGGTCCTTGATTACGCTGATAGATATAGATGACCCGAGGATCGGAATAAGACCTGACGATCTGCGCGGTCTCATCTGTTGACCCATCGTCAACCACGATCAACTCCAGGTCCGGAAAGGTCTGGTCCAAGACGCTGCGGATCGCCCTTCCCACAAAGAGAGCACTGTTAAAGGCCGGAATGATGACGCTGATCTTAGGCATAGATCTTCGACTTACGGACTATCTGGGGCCTGTTAGCCCTTGTCCCAATTCGGAATGAACAACTCATTTGGGGCTTGACCGATCTCCCTGCCCAGGGTATGGCGGCCTTTCCGAAGGGTACTTAGGCAAGCTTTCTTCGCTCCTTCTTAAGCCTTATGGCAATTCGTCTTGGAATTGAGCCCAGCGCCGATGGAGGATCCATCCTCAAGGCTTGCCACATCAGCCGCAGTCCATCCATGTGCCCCTGCTGACATCGGCGTATTCCACGCCGGAACAGCAGGTCAGAGACGAATTGGTCGTGCCCTGATTCGTCCACCTCTGGCAGCAAATTCCAATATCGTTGAGAAACCCGGCTAACCTCGAGCAGGAAGAGATACCCTTTCAACCCTGTCTTCGATTCAGAGTGTCGCCTGAATCGCGCAATAGGCATGTCCAGGGAATGGACCTGCGCGTTCATTGAAAGCCTGCACATGAAATCATGGTCAAAGGCATAATGTAGGGTTTCATCCAAAAAGCCAACCTGACGCAATAAGGCAGTGGGGAAGAAAACTCCGGGCTGATGCCAGGTCATCCTCTTCGTCCAGAATTCAACGAAGTTACGAAATTCCAGACCCTTCTGTTGAACAATTCTTACAGTGTCCCCTCTTGTGGCAGGGTTTTCTCCTTGACCAAATTCCTCGACATCTCCCGCCAGGATGGCAGCAGGATCTCTTTGGTGCATTTCAGCAAGCAAAGCCAGGCTACCTGGCAGTAGCTGATCGTCGCTATTAATCCAACCTATGAGACTGCCAGTAGCGATCGCAAATCCCTTGTTGATTGCATGGGCCTGCCCCCGGTCCGGTTTACTAATCCAATGTGCCAGCCACGGCTCGTATTTACGGATAATGTGGAGGCTGTCATCAGTGCTGCCGCCGTCCATGATGATATATTCCAGGTCGGGATACCCTTGCATCAGCACAGAACGAATGGTCTCTTCGATAAACCGTCCTTGGTTGTATGAGGGAGTAACGATACTCACCAGCGGCCAGTGACAACCATCTGGCATCTTATCCGGCAGGGATTCACTTTCCTCCGTCCATGGCCATCCGGTCCTTCCGGGGAGTGGAGGAGGTAGTTCATTCAGTGTTGGGGAGCGCATAGCCGTCTTAACCACAGGGTGTAGTCCTCAATTTGAGGACTGACGATAAGACTTCGTAGACAGATTGAGCATAGACTTCAACACTGTACTTCTTCCGGGCAACATCCCAACCATTATTTCCCAATTGACGTGCCCAGGCGGGATTCTCGACGAATTGTCGCATACAACTGGCGAGTACCTCGGGACCACCACGGTACAGCAATCCCGTGTGTCCATGCTCGATGATTTCGGACGTTCCTGCCTCATCATAGCCAATCACAGGGCGGCAAGCCGACATAGCCTCCACTGTGACTCGCCCCATTGCCTCGCTCTTTGAACACATCAGGACCGCATCGGATGCCAAGTATGCCTTGTAGGGATCATCAACATATCCCCAGAAATCGACACGATTTGTTACACCTAAATCATGGGCCAATGCTTTGAGCCGATCGGTCCTGCCCTCCCCCACAATTAAGAGGCGCACCTTCTCAAATTCCCTGGACAATAAGGCCAAAGCCCTGATCGCCGCATCTTGACCCTTAGTAGGATGGATCAAGCCAACGAGAGCAAACGTGAAGGGCCTATCAGGTTTCAATGCAGAGTGAGAATTCACTATTTTGTGCAGGCGGTCAAATTCAGCAACTGATGCGACACCATTGTAAATGACATACACACGCTCAGACTTGGCATCTCTTAGATGATATGATCGGATCGCCTCAGATATGGCGATTGCCGCATCAGCTCTGCTGATAAAACACCTGAACATACTTCTACCCCAATCATGATGTAGACCGTAATCTATGTCACCGAACTCCCGCAGATGCCAAATGTGGGGTCGCCGGATTGCTCGTGCCGCCATCGCACCTATTGGGGTAACAGACGTATTTGTGTACACTACATCCACATTCCACAACTTCAGTTGCTTTACCAGCTTTGGCAATACACGGATGTTTCCGGAAAGTCGTTCCAAAGTGCGGCTGCGCCATCGAAGATATTTGTGCAACCATCTAAGGGGATGGCCTGCATCGAAGCCATCGAGGCCTTGCGATGCAACCCACCATTGTATCGGCATGACGGCAATGGGCACACTACGGCCACGCAGGGCATTGGTAACATCACCCTCCGCCGGAGCAACCACATGTGACACGACATCGTATCTCCTTAAGCCATCCACCAGGTTGAGGAGGGAACGATTAGCTCCGTAAAGGGTTGTGTAGTGGGTGATGAAAGCTACTCGCATCAGAAAAAGCTTACGCTCAAGCAGAGCGGCCGGTTAAGGCCTCTGTGACCAGCGCCCACATCCTCTGATTCACTATGTACATCTCTTGCAAGTGACGGGCAATCTGGTGTCTGTGTGAGACATTCGTGTCGCGATCTGTCAGTTCACGGATATACCGGAGAACTGTCTCAATGGGAGTATCAGGTGACAATACGTACTTTTCACAGCCGAAGTCGCGGAAAAGCATATCGTATTTATGGGACCACCCCAAAGCGATTGCGGGTACATGCCTGGAGAAGGCCGCCACCAGACTATGGTAGCGTGAACCCACCACCATTAGACTCCCTGCAATCAATTGCTTCAGCGCAACCGGATCCTCTTCTTGTGTAAGAGTAACAGCCGGCGAGGAGACTTCCTCGCAAATATGCTGGGCAAGTTTCAAGTCTTGGCCGGAGGCATCATGTACAACAACTTGCACATAAAGACCCAATCGCACGAACTCCTTACTAATCTGAAGCAGGCGGGATACATACTTATCACCCCATGCTTGCTTTCCCTGATCCAGGATTCTCACATTGGGGATCACGCATACATGAGAGCCCTCCTCATCTCCGGTTCTCTCTTCAAGTGAAGCATCGGGATAAAACAGAGTCACATCCGGAGCTTTCATAATCTTACCGGGTTCCGTGGAGAGTTCCAGGATGTATTCGTATGATTGCTGGTCTCTGGCAAAAACGAGTGTAGCGTTGTCAAGGATCTTTCTGAAGGCGGACCTGGTTTCATCTCTTTGGAATGGCCCAAAAGCCTGGGGCAACAAGATAACCGGTTTGCCTTTCACTCTGTAGTAGGTAGTCAGGGATGCGAGGTCCTGGGTGGGCTGAGAACCCCATTGATCCGTATACGCAAACCCGGCAATGTCGATCAAGCCTTCTATGCTCGACAGACCCACGCACCCGTACGAACTCAGGGACACACCCAACATGCGCCTCATTAACTTTCCGCCGGCGAGGGAGGCAAATAGCTTTTGCCTGCGAAAACGCTTGGAAAATCCCTTCGAGCCCACATGGGAGCGGGGGGGAAAAATCTGATGAAGGATGAGTCCGCACCGCAGATCGTAGGGCCCGTAGGTGGGATCTATCGCAGGGACGAATTGGGGGAGTCGCCGCCGCAACTCGCTTACCACTGTGTGCAACATAAGCTCGGCGCCCTTGTTTTGGAATCCTGCCCCGTGTATCTCGACAATCATGGCGTTATGGCCTTCGCTCGCTATGCGTGGTCGTTGAAGAACATGTTTACACTCAAGCCACCTGTGCCGCGCGGAGCATCCAATCGGACAGACAAGCCCCCTTGAACGCCACGGATTCTCCTACGTGCGGCAATATGTTCCTTGTGAACTCCTCTGGTCCCTCGTTTGACCTAATGCATGGATAGACTCCGGGCCTTTCCAGCAAGCAGTTTTCGATATATCCCACAATTCCGGTCCCTAAATCCTCGAGATCGGGACCATCTATTCCGAGCTTTTCCAGCATTGCGATAATAGCCAAGATCAAAAAGTACACACTGGTCGAAAAGAAACTGCAGTATCTCGGCGACGAAAGGCGAGGCTCATCACTGAAATCATACCGAACAGTTTCATCCATCGGCTGAACCAGCCGCCCTCGGATTGCATGCCATCCGCGCACTATAACGGTCCGATCCGCCTGGTCGACCATGCCTCGGACAAGGAGGCTCTTGATAAGGAAATAGAGATCGTATCCGTTGTGAACAGCGTCGACGAACAGAATTGATCGGTCGCCCGATTTCAAAATGGCGTGCCGAACCTTCTGAAACCTCATCGTGAGAAGCCGAATGGGCCAGAGGTTGAACCCTGCTCTCTGAACCAGGTTCGGATACACATACGGCCAAAAGCCATCCGGTCTTTGCCCTCGGTAGAGGATAGCCCGTGTCTTCGAAATATACTTCTCAATTCTACTTCTATCCGCGGCAGACGACATACCTCTCGCGACCATGTATTCCATCAGCAACAGGGCCATTGCCGTGGTGTTTAACACAGGGACAGGGCGAGCGCCTCCCTGAATGGCATCGTGGGCAAAAAGGCCTGGCTCTATCATGCAGAGTTGAAGGTAATCCAAGAGCTTGGCACTGTTATCCTTAACCTCATGTTCCATCCCCAGCTGCCCCATCGCCGTCCAAAGCGAATCGAGTAGCATGGCCGTTGCAGGAAGGCTTCCCTTCTTCCAGTGCCAGCCATATCGGTTCCATATCGGTTCCTCGAATCCGGAGAACAAGTCCAAAAGGAACAGTGCATCAATAGCGGCCCTAGCCCGCTGTCCCCACTCATGTTGCCCTGTAAGCCGATACTCGGTGGCGAAGACACGGGCGGCAAATGCTGTATCGCGGTAGTACACCATGTTACTTATGGGGTTTACCACGTGTCCACGCATCTCCTGGGGCGCCTGTTCCTGCAAGTGAGCGAGTTCCATCAGGATGCGCTGCCAGACTTGCTGCAAAGGAGATTGGCCATTCATGATGATGCATCCTCAAAGAAGGTAATCCATTGGAACTTTCTCATCCAAACCGTTCAGTCGGCTGTATACATGGCCCGAAGAGGGCTGTTCCGGAATTTACAGTAAGAGAGGTGTCGCTGTCTTCTCAAGTTGAGGTATTCCATCAGCGAGTGTCGCATCCTCTGCAGCAAGGAACGGTACAGATGATGTTTTCGAAGCTGATCCGAAAAGAGATCGAAGAGGGAAAAGGATAGGGTGATGAACCGGACGCGGGTTCTGTTCATGTGTGCACGCTCTGTTTCGCGAGCAGGCACGTAAGTGACCCCATAGAACGGCACGCCCCGTCGGGCGCGGGTGGCGATTCGGCTGAAAGTTGAGTAGCCCAGTTTCTTCTCCGATGTTGCTGTCGTGCTTATGATTTCTTCCCAGTTGGTCGGGCTTAGGGCAATCAACCCTTCCCGACGTGCTGCGTCGATTAGCTCATAACCGCGGTCTGATCTGACAATGACATCCGATTTGCCGGGATTGTTCCTATAGCTGGCTTCCTCCAAGGTCTTCGCTTCGTAGTGTCTGGGAATCCGACAGTCTCCAAATGAGATATCCGCAAACTCGTTCAGCTTGTCGATACAGAGCTGACAACGCCAAGCGCTGAAGAAAGGCCGTGGAGCAAGACGACTGTAACGCCCCTCCCAATCGTAGACTTGCCCGGAGTGCATCTCGATGCGCATGTCACAGGGCCAGCCCCTCCAGGCTTTGCTCCTGTATGCAAACCGCTTGACATCTGCCGAGCTGATCCCGAGATGTTTCAGGACGTATTCGTGAAAGTGGAGGGTGAAAACGTTCAAGCAGTATAGGCCCAAACGAACATATATCTTGCTGAGTAGTTTGGGGACAAGCCTCTCCGCTTTCCTAAGGGACTGTATCTGACACGGGGTTCCCACGAATGCAAATGTCCCATCCTGTTTCAGGACCTCAGTGAGCACCTCTCCAACCGGCACGGGACAGTATTTCGATCCCGCCGCTTGAAGTATCTCGCTTGGGGTGCGCGCTATGAATGGCTCCGCAGAAAGTGGATGTTCGGAATTCCAGCGCGTCACCACAGCCCCATCAATGATTCTATGATTCAAAAGGAACAGCAGCAGCGTCGATACCATCCCGCCGCTTTGACACTGCCAGCGCAGGTCATTATCCAGTGCATATCCAGAGTAGATGGCCTGGAAGTTGCCCACTTCGGGGTGCTCGGGTAACGCCCCGAAGAGAGCAAGATAATGATCGCCGAAGTTGAAACCATGACCCGCGCAACTCTTCAGACAAATCCCGCATTCTACACATACAGCCTTATCAATAATAGGTATCCATATTCCCTTCGGGCTGATCTGGAGAGAAACGGCACCCGCTGGGCATACACCGGCACAGATGCCACAGCTTGTACAGAGATCCTGGCACGGAATCACCTCAACTGTTGAGGCTCGGCTTACCTTGTTCATAAACGGGAATCTCCAGAACTCGTAACTCGCTCATCTGTTTCCCACTTCAGCCGTGGTGCTATTACACCAGGCCAGTGTTCAGAGAAGTATGAGCCATAAGTTCCACTGCCTTCCATGGTAAATGACAACCACTCGCGCCCCTGTAGTAGTTTTTTCACATTAGGAATAGCAGCGCTCACTGTTACGTGATACCTACCAACATTCAATAGACTAGCAGGAATCGTACAGCGGGTTCTGTAGCAACCTGGGAGCAATGTGGCGTCACCTCTTACAATATGATCGCTGGACAAAAATGCCAGGACGCCTTCTTGAGTAACTATCCCCAAATTCAAACGCATACCCCGCAGGTTCTTCCTGACTTCATAGATAATCTCTACCACAACTGGTTGCTCTAGGTCGAAAACCGCTTGAACGTTTCCCAGCGGGCCAACCAAACGAACTCCTATGAGCCTGAATTCATCTCCGCCAGGTGCATCATTCACATCATGCCAGTAGATTTCGCCCTCTGTCCCTTGTTTCGATGCAGAGGACATATAGTGAGTGATAACTATGTCCGGCTGATCATCGAGAGACAACTGCCCACTAGTAAGCAGAATAGACCGGGTACATAATGAGCGAATCATACCCATATTATGGCTCACGATCAGTACCGTCCTTCCTTCCTGAGCCACGTCGTCCATCTTCCCCAGGCATTTTTTCTGGAACGCAGCATCCCCCACTGCCAAGACCTCATCCACGATCAGGATCTCCGGTTCCAGGTGAGCCGCAACGGCAAAGGCTAAGCGCACAAACATGCCACTGGAATAGTGTTTCACCGGCGTATCAATGAACTTGTCTATCTCGGAAAAGGCGACGATCTTATCGAATTTGCGTTCAATCTCGGTCTTCTTCATCCCCAGGATGGCCCCATTGAGGTAGATGTTCTCTCGTCCTGTTAGCTCGGGATGGAAGCCGGTGCCAACCTCCAGCAGTGAGCCAACCCGACCACGGATCTCGGCATAGCCGTTCGTCGGTTCAGTGATGCGCGAAAGGATCTTAAGCAATGTGGTCTTCCCCCCGCCGTTACGTCCAATGATTCCGACGACTTCGCCCCGCTTGATCTCGAGGGAGACATCCTTGAGAGCCCAGATGTGATCATTCGATGACTGACCGCTGACCGCCTGCTGGCGGCCCTTGAAGACAGATGCTACAGCCCGAAACGGGGCGGCCATAGAATCCGTAAGGGTGTCGCGCAAGGCTTTGTAACGCTCACGTTGCCCAATCCGATATTGCTTGCTCAGATTCTCAACGCGAAGGGCGATCTCGCTCATGGCTCAAACCACGTCCGCAAAGGTTTTCTCCATCCGCCGGAAGTAAACGAGACCTCCCAGGAGGAGGAGAATGACTGCGAGGACTGAGACGATCAGCATCGGGCCCACTCCTCCCTTTCCCAATAAGGCCCAGCGAAAGCCCTCCACCACCCCGGCCATCGGATTGAGACCGTATAAGGGGCGCCAGCGTTCCGGCACCAGGGTGCTGGAGTAGGCAATGGGTGTGGCAAAAAGCCAGAATTGAGTCAGGAAGGGGAGTGTGTAGCGTACGTCCCGGTACTGCACGTTGAGTGCAGACAGCCATAAGCCGACGGCCAGGGCTGTTGCAATTGCCAGCAAGATGAACA
>Ga0315274_10000408_pt1 | contig 67552 bp, 77 predicted proteins | sample YL17G02_20_MG_FD_203700 | JGI IMG/M metagenome (GOLD analysis project Ga0315274, IMG submission 203700) | Sediment microbial communities from Yellowstone Lake, YNP, Wyoming, USA - YL17G02_20 | ecosystem: Environmental > Aquatic > Freshwater > Lake > Sediment | place: USA: Wyoming | collected... | reverse complement strand
GAGAGGAGGACAGGGAAAAAAGTCAAGCCGGTCGCGGAGCGGGCAGGAATACAGACTATCGTTCCTTTCTCACGAAAATCGATTTTGTCATGGCGACAATCCACCTCCAGTGTAACAGAAGGTGTGCAAGGACAAGGAGACCCATGACAAGTCCGGAAATGTCATGGATTTTTGATACAGAGGAAGCCGGAATGAGCAGGTACACATCACTGAAATACCGTGTCCACTCAGGGAACTTGATGATTCCGGTAACAAACGAGAGAAGAAACGTAATGATCAGCCCGCAATCGATGAGATAATTCAACCTGCCCTTGTCCGTCATCTGTTCCCCTCTTCTGGTTTTAGAAAATTGCAATGAACATCCATTCACTCACGCTGTGATTAATCTTCTCCATTTTGAGCGATCCTTAAAGGATCGGAGGGGGCCCCAATTACCCTTACCTGCTCTGTCTCAGCATCTCCGTCGGAGACTATCTTCCCTGGGGGGAGCCCGGCCTTAATTTAGCGCAATATTCGCGGAATTCCGGTACACATTTTTAAACCGGGTTCAATCCCCCGTTTTCAGGCTGAAATTCGCCTTTTACGGGCAGAAAAATGTACCCTAATAGATGCTAATGGGAGGCAAAACTCAGGGGGGCTGGGGGGGTAGCACGGTCAAGAAGAAAAGAAACCCCTTTTTGAGGCCCGTAACGAATAACTCGCTCGTCGGACACCGACGTGAATTTCGCGATACATTCCGGATCCCCTGTAGCTCACTTGAGCTTTTTCTCGAGCTTCTTGAGCTTCTTCTTGGCCTCTTGGCTACCCGAAGCCGCCTGCTTCGAGAGCTCTTCTGCCTTGGCCTTCTTCACTTGGTTCAGCTTCACCATCTGTTTCTTACTCGTTGGCATATAATCACCTCGCTACGCCTTTGGCTGATTATATGTAGCGTTTTTCCTTCTTAAAATATCCCTGTATCGTTGTACCAGCCTATAAAAACTACGAATAAACGAAAAGCTGACCTATGATTCTCGTAAACTCCCGGAAAACCGTTCTAACTTTCCGTTCGTCTGGGGATGCTTCACTCTGGCCAATATGGGCTTGATACCATATCTTTTAAGGTGAGCTTTGAATTCGCTGTTCCAACTGCCGTCGTCGTGGATTACTCAAGGTTGCGACCCTTGCGATCGCCCTAGTGCTCCTATGATCCCACGGGAGTTCTGACAAGCACGAATACCGAGCCGGCACTCTCCGGCACCGTGGTACCTATTCTGTCGCGCGGACAGGATTTCATCTTTTAAAAACAGGAATCGAACCATGAGAATAGTATGCTACTATGGGGATTCGGACCCAAAATAAATTGTTTTTTGAATTATTAACAATCAATTGTGTGTTATTTAAAAAAAAATTGAGACTTGATAAAAAAATTTCATTTTTTCAAATTGAGGGCACCAAAAAATACGACCGGCTCCCGACCCGGCCTCCTACCTCTTCCTCCTCACCTTCTGATGCTTCGCCGGGAGCTCATGCCCCACATGCATCTTCGCCGCCGGCGACTGCTGGTGCTTCGGCTTCTCCGGCTCCCGCAGCCGCTCCCCCGGTTTCCGGTCGCCCGGCCCCCTCTTCTTCTCCGGCCGCTTCTCCTTATGAACGTCCTCGCTCTCCAGCTCCGCGATCACATCTATGGGATCATCCATGAATTTTGTCAGGCGGAGGATCTCAAGGAGCCGCTCCATGCCGATAAAATGCTCCGCCATCACCTTTGCAAGAGGCGACATGACAAGCCTGGTTCCCCGCTTCTCGACAAGCCGGTGGGCAATCAGCTCGGGCAGCACCGGTTCCACGGTGCCGACCATCATACCATTGATCCGGTTGAGATCAGCTTCCTCACCATTACAGGCAACGGCATTCGCTACGTATTCCTCCGAGCTCTTCTCGAAATCATGCTCGGGAGCTACCTCCTCCATTTCACCTTTTAACAGACGGATTGCAACCTCCTCTTCCGTAAACGGGTTCTCCCGGGAATAGGTGCCTCCCGGCTCGGCAAGAAGCACCACGCGCCCGAGATCATGGAAATCCGGTCTTCCCGCCCTGCCCGCCATCTGGTTGAATTCCCCCACCGAGAGCCAGTCCCTGCCCATGGCAAGCGCGTCAAAGATCACCTGTGATGCCGGGAAGTCCACACCCGCACCGAGCGCTGCGGTCGTGACCACCGCCATCAGTTTCCCCCCCATGAATTTTGTCTCAACGTCCCGCCGCTCCTGGGACGTGAGACCGGCATGGTATGCCGCAGCCCTCATCCCCAGTGCGTCGGCAATCGTGTGACAGCGAGCCCGTGCGTTGGTAAAGATGATGGTCTGCCCCCGGAATCCCTTTGACGATGTCCGCTTGTACTCTTCGGTCGTCATCTGCTTGATGGTCGGGATCTTCTGTTTACGCTCGAGGAAGAGGAGATATCGCTCCAGCCCCACCGGGCGTTCAGCGTACTGGACAAGACTGCAGTTTAATTTTTTTGCCAGCGTCTTTGGGGAGCCGATGGTAGCAGAAAGATACAGGAACTGTGCCTGCGGGGCGAGATACTTCAGTCGTGCAATCATGCCATCGAGCCGGTGCCCGCGGTCTGCATCCTCGAGCATCTGTACCTCATCAATCACCACGGTCGCAATATTGGCCAACTTCTGCCCGCAGCGGATCATGTTGTCCACCCCTTCATACGTGCCAACAATGATCGGGGACTGGGGGTTCCGGTCCCCGATTTTCCGGGTCTCGGGAAGGTTAAGCCGGCTCACTCCGGTGAGGAGCCCGGTCTTTGCAAACTTCCCGTACCGCTCCGTGAACCGTTCATATTTCTGGTTTGCAAGCGCTACGAGCGGAACGAGGAAGAGCATCCTTCCCCGCCCTTCAAGATAGTTCTTGATTCCCGCCATCTCGCCAATGAAGGTCTTCCCGCTCGCTGTCGCAGCAACAACCAACATGTCCTTGCCATGCAGGAGACCTGCTTCCACCGCAAGCTGCTGGGCCGGCATCAGCTGGGAAACCCCGCTCGCTTCAACAAACTGCCGCGGCAGGGGCAGTTCCCCGATTGCTGCAGTAGTCATGAGCGGGTGCGGTTCGAGCCGGTCGTAGAGCGCCGCTTTCATGGTAAGTTTATCGGGCTGCAGCGTCGCTAACACCCGGTCAAGATTACGGAACGTGAGGAGCAGGTTCTCAAGGTGAGCATACCCCTCCAGACCCAGCCTGCCCATATGAGAAACTTCACGGCGCAGCTCGCGCTTCCCGCACTCAAGACAGATCTTCTCGCCTTTGCCAAACGTGACAGAATTTTCCTCATTCAGCGGGGTGAACCGCTCGTCCAGCAGGCACATGCGACAAGCATCAACAGAACCGGTTTTAATCTGAAAATCTCCAAGAAATGTTTCAAATTGCGGATCGGGTTTGACAAGACGGACATCTGCCTCACGGAGCCGGGCAATCAGATCCTTTGAAGGTGTATGACGGTACTCTTTCTTCCCGCCCCACTTGAGGCGGTACTTTGTCGGGCGCGGTCCACGCGGCGTCTCTGTCAGATCAACAAACCCGGCACCCAGCACATGCCTGCCATCATAAAAGAAAAGTTTGTAAATGCCCCCTTTCTGGGACTGGACAAGGATCTTCATGGTGAGATCAGGTCATGGATCACGTACGCGAGTTTCACGCTCTCCAGTCTCTTTAAAAAGTCCGTGAACTCTTCGTCAACGATGACAATCGCACAATCAATCCCGTGGAATGCTGCCTCAATAACGCCTTCCCGCGCACCAAAGAACATATCGGGTTTTTTCCCCGCTTTTGTCAGCGCTACATATGCTTCAAGACCTACCGCCGCGACTATGCCGGCCTCGCCAATGACCTCCAGCAGCTTGTCCCGCCTGATCTTTTTAGAACCCCCGTGCAGGATCCGCGGTACCTTGCAGATATGAATCATTCCTTCCTTGTGATCGATGATCCCATTTAAGCGTGCAACACCCACATCCTCATCCTTTTTTGCATCCGCAATAACGGTCCCGGTTGCTGCAAGCGGCTTTTTTCCCGCGTAGAGGAATCCGGCTCTCATGTACACGCCGACCTGATCTCCTTTTGTTACGTCTTCTGCAGCAATTGCTGTCCAGACCGAGACCTGCTGGATGATATCGCGCCTGATGTGCCGGGCATAGGATTCGAGCGACTCGGCATTTTCCAGCACCCATTCGATACCTGTCTTGGTCACCTCGTAATTGCCCCTGCCGCTCGCAGAAACCTTCCCTTCATCCACAAGTTCGCGGATATACTCTGATATTGCCTGAGGGGTAACACCAAGTTTTTCTGCAATCTCCTGCTGCCGGACTGCCGGCTGGTGCTCAGCAATCTCTACGAGAATCTGCAGTCGCGACACCTCGCGTTTGCTGCGCAAAATAGTATAGAGTGGATCCTTAGCGCCCAGTGTCAAGCAGCACCAGTCCCTGTCCCTTGACATCCATGTGAATGATCCGTTTGGCAAGTCCTTTGATAAAGACGGGACTGACACCGAATTTCCGGGAGAGGTCGTTGATGGAACTGTTACCCTTGCCGAGTTCTCCTTCAATCTTTTCCACGACTTCACGGAGGTTCTCATCATTGGATAGCGAGATGTACAGGATATCGGAGAGATCCGACAGGTTGCACTGGAAGTTCGCACGGAACTTGTTGTAGGTTGCACGGAACTCTTTTTGTGGTTTTGCACCGGGCTTTGGCATCCGCCACTGTTCCTCCACAAGGTTTCCTTTCTTTAATATCTGGAGACAGAGCGGAATACTATCATTATTAACGTGTACACGGATCTCGTCTTCAGTCAACCATGATTTGTTCAATAGTTCGTAGACCTTTTTAAAAGATGGGTCGTTGAATGTCATCAGGAGAGGAACAAGCTCAACGGGATCGTTTACAATTCGAATATGGCCCGGCACGGTAAAAACCCTATAGATATATGGTTCCATGAATCAATAAATTTTTGCGGCACAACCATGCAAAAAACGGGTAAAATCACCATTCGCGGAATTGTCCAGGGTGTCGGGTTTCGCCCCTTTGTCTATGCACAGGCATGTGCCCTGGGAATTGCCGGCACGGTCAAAAATCTCGGCAGTGAAGTGGAGATTTTTGCACGCGGAGAGCGGTTTGAAACGTTTGTAGCTGCAGTCTCCCGCGGTCCCCCGCTCTCCCGTATCGATTCTGTTGAAGTCACCACAATCCTGCAGGAAATCCCTGAAGGATTTTTCATACTGCAGAGTGGTACCGGTTCGCTGACCGGCATGATCCCCCCCGATATTGCGATCTGTGGTGCGTGTATCACCGATATTTTCCAAAATGGCGGGAGATACGAAAATTACTGGGCAACTTCCTGTGTAAACTGCGGGCCCCGGTATAGTATCATTAATGAAATCCCGTACGACCGTGAACGGACATCCATGGCAGAATTCCCCTCATGTCCGGTCTGCGCACGGGAGTATGGGGATCCCGGTTGCCGGCGCCACCATGCACAGACAATCGCCTGCAGCACCTGTGGCCCGGAAATTGAACTGTCCGATACTCTCGGAAACAAGGTTCAGGGTCTGGATCCAATCCGGGAGGCAGCAGAACTGCTCGATGCAGGAAAAATCCTTGCAATGCGGGGTGTGGGGGGATTTCACCTGGCGTGCATCGAAGAATCTGCCGATGAACTAAAACGCCGTCTGGGCAGAATCGAACAGCCCTTTGCCATCATGGTGCGCCCGGATTATATTGACCGGCTGGCGACCATTTCCCGGCAGGAAAAACGGATCCTGGAAAGCCCGGTCCACCCAATTGTTGTCGTAAAAAAACGTGATCCGACTGCCCATGCAGCAATCAGCAATCTCCATACGATCGGCTGCATGCTGCCATATACCGGACTTCACCACATTCTCTTCTCCCACCTGAAACACCCGCTGCTCATTATGACCAGTGCCAATATGCCCGGCTACCCGATGATTACGGATAGTGATCAGGCGATGGCAAAACTGAACCGGGATGCGGACTTTTTCCTCACGCACAACCGGAAGATCGTGAACAGGTGCGACGATTCAGTAATCCGGGACGGCTACATTATCCGGCTCTCCCGGGGGATTGCCCCGAAGCGGACAGCGATAGATCTGGGGAAACACTGCATCCTCGGGGTAGGCCCGGAGCTGAACGCGAATACGACTCTGTACAAAAACGGGTTTACGATCACCTCCCCCCATGTAGGAAATGTACGCAATCCGCCAACACTTGAATACCTGAAAGAAACGGTACGGAACCTGCAGAGACTTCTCGGGGCAAAGTTCGATGTGATTGCTCATGACCTGCACCCCCAATTCCTCTCCACACGGTTCGCCCGCGAAATAGCATCGGATCACGGACTTGAACTCATCCCGGTACAGCACCACCGTGCGCACATCGCAGCGACAACCACCGAACCCTGCATCGGCATCGCGATCGATGGTGTGGGTTATGGCGATGACGGGGCTGTCTGGGGATGCGAAATCTTCTCCGGGCAGGTGCCGGATCTCAAACGCGTTGCACATCTTGAACCAGCAGCCATGCCGGGAGGAGATCTCGCAACCCGGTTTCCCGAACGAATGCTCTATGGCATTCTGCCGGATAACACCATCCTTTCACTCCTTGGTGCACGCGGCTGGTCTGATGTTGAGCTGGGCGTGCTCCAGAAACAGGTCATGCGTGGTTTCAATGTCATGAGCACGACCAGCACCGGGCGGGTGCTCGATGCCGCTGCCGCCCTGCTGGGGATCTGCCGGGAGCGTACCTATGACGGTGAACCTGCCATGAAACTTGAATCCGCTGCAGTTGGCGGACACGCTGAACAGTGGGATCTCCTATTTACCACGCTGAATGGGTGTGAAATACTTTCGAGCCATTCAATCATGCAGACAGCATGTGCCCGGATGCGGGCAGCACAGGAAGGGGATAGGAGGGTAATCCGGGATATTGCCGCTTCCTTCCAGTACAACTTCGCCCGGGGAATCGCACAGCTTGCCATTCATGCGGCTGACCGGGAAGGGTTGAAAAAGATCGCCCTGAGCGGTGGTGTTGCCTATAACCATGCAATCCGGGAAACCATCCGTAAGGAGATTACTGCACATTCCTGTGAATGCGTCACCAACACGGACTACCCGCTCGGGGATGGGTGCGTCTCGTTCGGTCAGTGCGTGTATGCAGGGAAATTACGGGAACAAAAGGACTAAAAAATACACGGGATCTGCGAGAGGCGAGCAATTTATCAGGATGAAACATAAAAAGGAAACCACCAGCCATGGAGCTATCTGACCAGATCATCACCCAGGAAAAGAAGATCAAAAAACTCGAGATGGAGCTGAACGACCTCCGCCAGGGCCTTGCAACTGTGCAGGATTATTATTACGATCTCCAGCGCGTCTCTGAAAAGCAGGAGGCCGCAGAAAGCATTGAACAGGAAATTGTAAAGCCGCTTAATGATGAAGACAGGGAATTTGAGGGGATCTGGCGCTTCCACAAGGAACGACTCATCGCTGATCCCTCGGCTCATATCCCCCGGGCTGAAATGTATGATGCCTTCGTCCGGTATAGCACAACAACCTCACGACACGGTGTGGAGCAGGACGCATTTGAATTTGTATTTGCCCGTATAAAAAATCCACCTCCCCTGTTTACCCGAGGTGAATGGATGGGCTACCGGCTCAAAATCCTATGAGAAAGAACCACCATTTCGGAATTATCCCGCTTTTTCATGACCCACTTCAGAATTACCCGTAAATCCGAGATCCCCCTTGTTGGTTCGCTCTACTTTGGCATCATAGACCGTGGTACCAGCCTCCTGCAGGTACGCCCGAGTTGCGGTTGTAACTTAAACTGCCCCTTTTGCTCTGTGGATGCCGGGCCTGAATCAACAACGCGTGCCACCAGCTATGAAGTTGAGATGGAGTACCTGGCAGAAGCTGTAGAGGAAATAGCACGGTTCAAGGGAACGGGGGTTGAATGCCATATTGATTCGCCGGGTGAACCGGTTATGTACCCGTATCTTCCCGAACTCATCACTGCGCTCAGGCAGATTGAGGAGGTAAGTGTCATTTCGCTCCAGACTAACGGCACCCTGCTTACCGCGGCAAAGATTGCGGCACTTGAAAGGGCGGGACTTGACCGGATCAACCTTTCGCTCCATGCTCTCGACCCAAAAATCGCACAGCTACTTGCAGGAGTTGACTGGTATGATATCGAAAAACTCACCGAAGCAGCCAAAGCGGTCGTCAGGAGCAGGATTGACCTGCTCATTGCGCCCGTGTTCATACCCGGAATCAATGACGCAGAGATTCCAAAACTGATCCGGTTTGCGCAGGAGATTGGTGCCGGCAAACGTTTCCCACCGCTGGGTATCCAGAAGTTCGAGCACTACCGGTACGGCAGATCACCCAAAGGGGTGAAAGCCCAGAGCTGGTGGCAGTTCTACAACCAGAGCATCAGACCCTGGGAGAAAGAGTGCGGGACAAAACTCAAGCTTGACTCAGTCAGGGACTTTGGCATGGTGAGGCGTCCCTTTATCCCTCTCGTCTTTTCCAAAGGGGAGAAAGTGACTGTCGAGATCCGGGCACCGGGGTGGATACACGGTGAAATGCTCGGCGTTGCCCGTGACCGGGTAGTGTCGGTATTCAACTGTCCAAAAGAGTCCGGACACGTCCGGGTGAAGATCGTGGCGATCAAGCACAACATTTACGTCGGCGTGCCGGTATGACCGATGATCCCTGATATGTATAGGAACCCTCCAGATATCAAATCCTTTTTACCTCGTTTGACATGCTGGTGATGTTCATTTCCCTGACAGCATAGTGAAGAGCGCGACATATTTATTAGCCACTTGAACATGAGTATAGCTGGTGTAACCAAAATGGAATTACCACCGGATGAAAAGATCATCATGCAGGATGATGCCAAGTCAGACTTCTTTGGCAAGGGAACACTATATATGACCAATAAGAGAATCCTTCTCGATGTAAAAACCGGAGGATTCCTTTCAAAAACCACCGAGGTCAAGCTGGATAAAGCATTAGGAACCATCAAAGCGGTTTCAGCTCCCGGGGGAAAACAGCTCCAGATGCAGTTTGAAGGGAGCGTCGAACCAACAAATATCCATGTTGCAAACGCCGAGAAATGGGAAGCGGCGATCAAAAGTGCATTGGCCGTCAGCGGCAAGATGTAGAAGCGACAGTTCCGTTTCTGCAATTCCCTTTTTTATCACTTCTTCTGGTTACCCGTTCATCACAGCTATTTCGATGCAAGATATGTTATGGCAGGGGTTTTCCTAAGATCAGGAAAATAATCGCAAAGATAAGAAAGATGATGATAAGCCACTTTCCAATCGCCCATGCTATCCTGCCGATAAATCCAAGAATCACAAACACAACGGCAATGAGGATGAATAGTATGCCAAGCGTTAAGAGCCAGTCAATAATGTTGTATCACCAATGAATGTCTGTTCACTACCTTTGGTTTTATAATTTGCGCTGAATTGTTTCTTTTTATGTACACCACAACAACGCACGGTTAAAGGAAATAAAACAGGGAAACTGACAATCTGGCAAAGATAGGAAAAAAGAGAATTATCCGAACAGGGCGCCGAGCCCTGCCATGCCGCTCTCTTCGTCTTCCTTCTTGTGCTCTTCTGGTGCTTCTTCCTTTGCGGCGGGTGCTGCCTTGCCAGCTGCTGCTGCGGGTGCTGCTGCTGCAACCGGTGCGACGGCGGCCTTGCTGATTGCATCGTCGATGTTTACGCCATCGAGCGCTGCAATGAGTGCCTTTACGCGGGATTCGTCTGCTGTTACACCTGCGGCGCTCAGGACTGCCTTGACGCCATTCTCATCGACCTTCTTGCCTGCCTTGTGCAGGAGAAGTGCTGCATAGATATACTCCATCTTGTTCACCTCAATATCTGATACTTATTTTACCAGGCTTTTGACTGCCTGGCTTTCTCTGTACGCTTTTCCAATAATCGCATCAACAACGTCTTTTTCATAGATCGCTGCTTCAACAGCAAGCCCACGTGCTTCCCGGACTGCTTTTGTAAGGATTGCACCTATCGTGTCCTTTGTTGGGATCGCTGCATTAACCGACAGGTTGAACGCCTGAAGGCCCGCGAGCTGGATCTGTCCGAGGATAACGGTCTCGTCAACGGCAAGCACGGATGGCTCAAAGATATCGCCGTCATAGTATGCAACCTGCAGTGCAAGTCCGACATCCATAGGCTTGATATCGAGCTTGGCCAGGATGGTCGCAAGCTTTGCCGAGATGATGCCACCTTTCTTCACGACCGTTTTGGTCTCACGGATCTTGACTTTCCCGCTTTCAATCGCAGCGGGAATGCCAGCCTGCTGGAGCTCACCGACGATCGGACCCGGCTTGAAACTGGTCGGACCCTTTTCGATGACGATATCCTCCGGCGATCTCTCGCCGGCCTTTGCCGCCATCTTTGTCTTGGTCTTTTCCAGCTGCTTGAAGAGCTTGAACGGGTTGTCGTTGGTGAAGATGAGGGCCGAATGGCCGGACACATATTTTGTGAGTCCTGTCATATCGCCGCCAATCTCTTCGAACGCGTGCTTGATGAGCGTGTTCCTGGTCACCTTGATGACAGCCTTACCGCGGAGGTTCCTGCGGATCTGCTGCACCTGCTGTGCCGGGATACCATATATGTCGACAAGCCCGATCAACGTGAACTTTTTTGCGTTCTTCTTGATATCAGCGACCTCGTCCTTCTTCCAGGAGGGGAGGTGGTGTGTATACAACGCCATTATTCCAACCTCACTGCAGGACCCATAGTCGTCTTGACAAAGACAGAACGGACATTCAGCGGACCCTGTTCGAGCACAGCTTCAATCCTCTTGATGATCGCTTCAATATTCTCAGCAACCTGTTCGGGTTTCATAGCTGTTGTTCCGACCTTTGTAGAAAAGACCGTCTTGTCTTTTGTCCTGATCTTCACCGAGTTGCGCAGACGCTCAACAATCGGGCGGATGTCCTGCCCTCCGGCAATCGGCATCGGCATCCTGCCCCGCGGACCGAGCCGGGGACCTAAGAACCGTCCGACCTGTGGCATCACAGCCATCTCAGCAAGGAAGTACCGGTATGTACTGGCAACTCTCCGTGCTTCGCGGGGTGCACCGCCAAGCCGCTCAACTTCTTCAGGGCCGATAATCAGATCAACCTTGGCATCCTTTGCCTGGGTGACAATATCTCCTTTCCCGATCACACAGATCCCGATTTTCTCGCCGATTCCGTGGGGAAGAAGAATTGTTTCGTCAATACGATTTTTCGGCTGCGCCATATCGATATTCTTGAGATTGATGGTAATATCGATGCTCTCAGAGAATTTACGCTCTGGCGCTTTTTCAATCGCCGTTTTCACGGCTAGTAAAATTTTGGCTCTATCAACCATCAGATTCCTCCATAGTTCACGACCTTTCGATCTCCTATGGTTTTCTCATGTTATTTCACGAGAACACTGTCATACTTGCCTTCAGCGATGGCAGTGAGCACTTCTTTCGGGCGCTTACCGTCAACGTTCACTCCCATGCTCACACACGTTCCGACGACCTCTTTTACCGCGGTCTTCAGCTCGTAGGCGAGCATGCCTTCGAGTTTCATGTTGGCAATTCTGACAGCGGCCTCAAATGGTAGATTCCCTACCACTTTGACGTTGGGCTCTGCGGAACCTTTCTCGATATTAGCCTCTTTTTTAATGAGCGCCGTAGTGGGCGGTATACCCACCGTGACGGTGAAGTTCTTCTTTGCGTCGACTACAATCTTGACCGGGACCTGCATTCCGTTGAATGAGGCGGTCTTTTTGTTGATCTCGTCGACAACTGCCTTCACGTTGATACCGAGTGGTCCGAGCGACGGTCCCAAGGGGGGACCAGCGGTAGCCTTTCCGCCGGGTACTAAAACCTCGACCACTTCTGCCATAGTCTTTGCACCATGCCGTCCCGTAAATGGGCACTAAGCTTGGGTCTGTATATTTTGACGTGAAGGGAAATAAAGGTGATCTCGGATCAGGGTGCCGGGTGAAGAATTAGTAAGGGAATCAGTTAATAGCAGGAACCCTTGTGAAAATCCCCCTCCTCGGGGTCGCTCAGCCGCCTTCATTGTGGTTTGGTAATTGATGATCTCCTGAATGTTCGGGTACTTTGACGGATCGATCTTGGGTACCCGATCCGCCTCAAACTGCAGAACATCTTCTAATGAGGCCTGAGTCCCGGCTTATCCCCAGTTCTTCAGTTCATACGACTGGAAGGGATCCACTCCATCCAGATATGTATTGGGAAATTGATACTGGACCGGTACGGGAACGCCCTGTGCAACCCAAAACGTAATTCGGGTGCCATCGTGGAAATTACCGGTATATTTACGGGTATCCGGAAAAGTACCTGCCGGAACCGTCACGATTTCAATGCCTTCATAGGTAAGCGTGATATTCATCTCACCAAAAGGCTCGATTCCCATTTCATACGAAGGCCTGTCTTCCCGGCTAAATTGTTCATTAACCGGCAGATCCGTTACAGGTTTCACGATTCCTTTAATTGTCTCGCCCCATGTTCCCCCGAGGAACTTGTTCGTGGATATATCATAGTACCTATCGGAGACTGCAATCCTCCCGTTTGTTGTATGCATGAGTTTATCGCCGACCCATTCCGAATAATCAGAGGTTGAAGTAATTTTGAAGTGAATTGCAGGAATTCCCTTATAGCTGCCACTGGAGCGTTCTGTCTTAAGAGCATACTCCCACTGGTAGCGGGGATTTGGCGGCATGGTCACAGTATTATTGTTCCGGTATTCAACCCAGCGGTAATCTCCGTTAAAAACCTTGACCGGACTCTCAGTCGCTTTAACTTCTATGGTTGTGGCCGGTTGCCGGGCTGTGGTTACCGCGGGTGATGCGGTAGTTTTTGTCATAGTTTCTGAGATTTTTGGCGTCGTAACCGAAAGTTCTGACGGGGCAGAATCGGTACATCCACTAAATACAACCGAAATTATGACCAGAAGAATCGTGATAACTCCGGCATAGGGAAATTTCAAAATCCATCACCCGTTAAATGCTGGGCATTCACATTTCTCAACAAGTCAACAATCACGATTTCAGGTGTATATCTTCTTTGCATTGACCGGAACAATGACTGCTTATTGCCCATTGCCACAAGCATGTATTGATTTTAGAATATTTACGGTATATATTTTCGGGAAAATACAGGGAATCCAATTACCCTCTCTCCCAATTCCCAAATCCCGACTCCTTTTTAATAAAGATCATATCGATAGCAGCTATAACTCTGGGAGGAGCCGCGATAAAAATAACGAGTTGAGTGATTACCGGTCCTTGGATTTCTCGACCACGCGGACGTTGTCACCACGGATGGTAATCGGGATGGGAACTATACTTTCAAACAGCTCGACGGTGATTTCTTCTTTTGTGGAGTCAACACGTTTGACCACTGCTTTCTCGCCTTTGAATGGCCCGGCAATCAGCTCGACAATCGTACCTTCATCAATACCAGCGACATCTGGTTTTGGAATGAGAAAGTGCCCGACTTCGGCAAGGTTCGTTTCACCTTTGATAACCGTACGCGCGTGCGCAATTTTCTCAACAAGCTGCTCAATCCTGTTCAGCTTTTCGGGAGTTTCTACGAGCACGTAGCCCTGCAGTTCGTTGGGTACGATGATGGCGGTTACTTTGACATCTGTCGCCTTTGTTTCTATCGCCTTTAAGATGTTGTCAGCTACGGTCCGCTCCTGTTTGGAGGTCGTTTTAATCGCAAAGATACGGTTGCTAAAGACCTCAGGATCGGCGGGGATCTGAGGTGCGGGGCCGGGTGTGGGAGGAGTCCGTGGTTTCATGCTCACCTATCACTTCGGCAATAACAGGAAGAACTCGTAGATGATGAATCCAATCAGGCCGACGAGTAAGATACCCGCGGCAGCGACGGTCGCGATCTTGTTAAACTCTTCCCGGGTGGGGGTGCGTGCGAGTTTTAACACCCGCAAATATTTGCGGAATAACTCCTCGTGGAGTACATCGACTTTGAAGTCAGGTTTTGAAATTTCCATATCTGCTCACTTGAGAAAATCGATCTCAAACTGTTTCTGTACTTTGGGGGTAAGCTTCTCATTACGACCATATATTTGTGGCGACCGTACGCCCGTAACTACCAGCAGGGTCCGCATCTTATTCTGCATTGCAGGGTCAATCTGTGCACCCCAGATGATCCGCGCACCCGGGTCAACACGGTTGTACACTTCCTGCACAACACCTTCTGCTTCTTCCATGGTCATATCCGGCCCACCGACCACGTTAACGAGTGCAGCGGTTGCGCCGCTGATATCCACATCAAGGAGCGGAGAGCGGATCGCCTTTTTGACCGAGTCTGCCGCTTTGTCCTCGCTGTCACTCTCGCCCATGCCAATCATGGCAACGCCGCCACGCTCCATAACGGTGCGCACATCCGCAAAGTCCAGGTTGACTAACCCGGGCAGGGTAATCAGTTCGGTAATCCCCTTAACCGCACGCATGAGAACTTCATCAGCAACCTTGAAGGCGGCATAGAGGGGGAGCTTGGGCACGACTTCGAGCAGCCGGTCATTCGGCACAACAATAACCGTGTCTGCCACATCCCTGAGGCGCTCAAGCCCTGCCTCTGCATTCTCCATGCGGATGGCACCTTCCGCAGAAAATGGCAGGGTAACGATTGCAATGGTAAGTGCCCCTTCTTCCCGGGCAGCCTTCGCAACAACCGGGGCGACACCTGTGCCAGTACCGCCACCGAGACCGACTGCAATAAAGACCATATCGGAACCAGAAACAGCCGCCCGGATCTCCTGCTCGTTTTCCAGCGCCGCCTCTTCCCCGATCTGGGGGATGGAACCGGCACCGAGACCCCGGGTTCGCTGCCTGCCGACAAGGATGCGCTGATTCGCCTGGGTGCGGATCAGGTGCTGGGCATCCGTATTGATGGCGATGAGTTTTGCCCCGTGGATGCCTTCCTCCATCATGCGGGAGATCGTATTCGATCCCCCACCACCACAACCAATCACAGTGATTTCGGTCTTGAGCTCGGCCAGGATCTGGTCAAGGTCTTCGTTATTCTGCGAGGTTGAAACGGTTTCGTCCCTCGCCTTACTAAGTGCCTCTTCAACAATTGACCTCATGAAAACTTCTCCAACCCCGGGATGTGGATGTTAATTTCACTGCAGGAAGACACCATGTCAGGAGTAATCACCCTGCCATTTATCACGACTTCCTGACCCGCTACCAGGTGCTTGTAGGAAGGTCCAGTGGGTACCCCCAGTTCGCGTGCTTTATGGGGGTCGAACCTTACCTTATGTATGATCAGGGTATCTTTCTCCGTTGCAGTGATCTCTTTGTTACGTATGATTTTTACGCACAATGTATTTAAATCATTTATTATTCGTGACGAATGGTCTTCATACGTGATAAATTCCGGAAGCAAGCGGTTATCGTGTGTGGAAAGGTGAACGACCGGCAGTTTATCAAGAGACTGTATCAGGCCCGTCTCGTCAGATTTCACTGTTTCACCAATTAAATCCGGATTAACCCTGACCGTACAAAGTGTTCCCTCCCCCTGCAGATCATGGATATAGCACCGTGCACCTGAAGAGACCTGCTCTGCCATCACCCGAACAGCCTGGTAGGTGTCCCAGGAAAGGTGCCCCATTGCCATGATCTCACTTTCCGAGAGCCGGAGAATCGAGAGCCGTTTGAGCATACCGGAAAGATTGTTGAGTTCTTCGCGATCCAGCGCTTTCCGGTCAATATATGCGGCAACAGCCCCGCTTTTTACCATCATTGCCTGTACCAGCTCCTCATCAAGTATCGGAATTTCCCGGGTATGGGCGATATGCCCGAACGCCCCGCGGGAGGTGAGGGCAATCTCAGTCTCCCGTGTCGCATAGTGGGTACCACCAAACCCTATCAGAGGTACCGGATTTACCGGAGACGCAGACAATACGCTCTCAGCGACAGCCCGTGCGGCAACAGGATCAGTCCATTCCTTCTCAGTACTCCCGATTTCGACAAAGAATGAAGGAAGTGATAGTCCGGTCGGTCCATGGTGGGTGACTTCATAGGAGACCCGATATCCTTCAGGACAGTGCTTTCTGAGCGCACGGAGCGTTGCCTGCATCATCGCGGGGGCTGCAGGCGCAAGAGTGCGGGGAGTTCCTCCAACTTCTGCAGTGCCAAAATTTCCGGTCACATGCACGGTGAGGACCGGAACGGGATTGGCACTGTAATGCCGTGAGAGAAAGATAAGGAGATCTGCATCGATCTGTGTATCAATATGATCAGCATGGATCAGCCGCTCAGCCACATCATAAAAATCATAGGTACGATCCTGATCACTATCCCCGCCAGGGGCACTGGTGTCAAGCAGTTGTTCGATGTGGTGCCGGATATTCACTCCCGCCTTGTCCTGCCGGGAGTTGATAAGCGCGACCTTCATGTAAGTATAGATTAGCGGTTCATCACGATTAAGAGTCTCATGGTGAATGAAAGGTAAACACTATGATGAAGTACACAGCATAGTGTTACCATGGACGCAGACAAGATAGAAAAAATATTCAAAGATGCCGGCATTGAAAAAGAGATTACCTGTCCGCAGGCATTTGGGCTTGCAAAAAAGCACAAGATCGCAAAACCCGACATCAGCGAGTACTGCAACTCGCACAAAATCAAGATCCGCGGCTGTCAGCTGGGCTGCTTCAAATGAGTCTTTTTTTACAGGTTGTTTCGGTCTCCGCTGCAGTGGCAGAAGTCAGGAATCTTGCGGTACGGTGTGGAGATGAACCGGTCCCGCTCATCGAGGCACTCCACCGCATTCTCGCAGAGGATGTTCGTGCTGATGGCGACATTCCCGGCTTCACCCGCTCTGTCGTAGACGGGTACGCAGTACGAGCTGCCGATACCACGGGTTCAAGCGATACCATCCCCTCGATGTTCCCCCTTCGTGGCAGGGTTGCTATGGGAGCGTCTGCAAGCACCCCCCTGCGATCGGGTGAATGCATCTACGTTCCTACCGGAGGAATCCTCCCGGAAGGTGCTGATGCGGTGGTCATGATCGAACATGCCGAGCAGATCGGTAAGGAAATCCTCGTAAAAAAACCTGTAGCTCATGGGGAAAACGTTCTCTTTTTTAACGAGGATTTTTCCTCAGGAGACGTTGTTTGTAAAAGAGGGCGGAGGCTTTCACCACAGGACATTGGCGTACTTGCCGCTGCAGGGTGCATTGACGTGCCGGTTGTCAGGATACCGAAGATCGGGATCCTCTCCACCGGGGACGAACTGGTGCCCGTGAATGTACGGCCACTGCCCGGACACGTGCGGGATGTCAACTCGTATGTGGTTGCCTCGTTCGTACGTGAACAGGGATGCACACCGATACTCTATGGGATAGTGCAGGATGACCGGGAGGCACTTCGTTCTGCTATCAGCAATGCAACCGCAGAATGCGATGCTGTCCTGATCTCCGGAGGCAGTTCCAAAGATGACCGCGACATGGTGGCGGCGATTATCAGGGAGCAGGGAGAAGTCCTGATCCACGGTATCGCAATTTCTCCCGGCAAACCCACCATTGTTGGGAGATGGGGGAATATACCGGTGATTGGGCTCCCCGGTCACCCTGCTTCTGCTTTCATCGTGCTCGTTGTAATTGTCCGTCACCTGATCGCAGGAATGACCGGTGACAGGGAAAGCGGGGTGCGATCAGTACAGGCTACGCTTGGTCAGAATGTGTCATCGTCAAAAGGCAGGGAGGATTATGTGCGGGTCGCAGTACGTGACGGGATTGCAACACCCCTGTTCGGAAAATCCGGGCTGCTCAATACCCTCGTAAAAAGCAGCGGTGTCGTACGGATTCCTGCCGAACGTGAGGGGCTGGAAACCGGAACACTGGTCGAGGTGATTGTGTGGTAAAACGCTATCTCACCGTGACTTCGCTGACAGAAACCCTCTCACTCCTTCGCACCGGGTTCGCCTGCACGCCGACACGCGAGATGGTCCCCTTGCTCAATTCAGTCGGGCGGGTAACTGCAGAACCCGTCTTTGCCCGGTACTCGGTGCCTGAGGTGCACCTTGCAGCGATGGACGGTATCGCAGTCGAAAGCACAGAGACCCGGGGAGCAAGCGAACAGCACCCGGTTACGCTGAAGCAGGCAGTGAGAGTGAATACCGGTAATGTCGTGCCACCCCACTATGATGCAGTGATCATGATCGAGGATGTACATATCGATCATGATCGGTTTACCATCCGCAAGGCAGCCCCTCCATGGCAGCATGTACGCCCTGCAGGTGAAGACATAGGAGAGTCTGAGATGGCGCTGCCGTCACGCCACCTGATCCGCCCGCCTGATCTCGGTGCTCTCGCCGCATATGGCATCACTGAAGTGCCTGTGCTCACGGTACGGATTGGCTTGATCCCGACAGGAAGTGAGCTCGTTCCCCACGGGGATCTCCCTGCACCCGGGCAGGTAGTAGAGAGCAACACCGTGATGGCAGAAGCGATGCTGGGCACGCTCGGTGCATGCTGCACACGCTACCCCATGGTGAAAGACGACCCGGCACAGATCAGGAAAGCGCTGCAGCGTGCGGTTGAGGAGAATGATCTCGTAATCATCTCTGCAGGATCATCGGCCGGTACAAAAGACTTCACTGCAGAGGTGATCGCAGACCTCGGAGAGGTGCTGGTTCACGGGGTTGCCATCAAACCCGGTAAACCAGCGATCATCGGGCGGATCGATAAAAAACCGGTCATCGGCATGCCGGGGTATCCCCTTTCAGCGTTGACGGTACTCCGCGAGATCGTGACACCGCTTGTTCACCAGTTCGGACTCCCTGTAGCCTCGTTTGGCACGGTCGACGCCTGTTTTACCGTTTCGGTCTCCAAGGATATCGGGAGTGCCGAGTTTGTCCTGTGCTCGCTGGGACACGTGGGTGACCGCTGGGTGCTCTCTCCCTTGTCACGAGGTGCCGGAGTTCAGATGAGTGCGGTCCGGTCAAACGCATACCTGAAAATTCCGGCCGGTGTCGAAGGCTACGAAGCAGGAACACGAGTGACAGCAAGATTAACTGTTTCTCAGGCTGATGCAGAACGGGCGCTCCTCATTACCGGGAGCCACGATCCTCTGGTTGATTATCTTGCTGATCTCCTCTCGCAAAAGGAAGTTGAACTTCACTCCACCCACGTGGGAAGCATGGGCGGGATCCTTGCTCTGAAAAAGAACGAGTGCCACGCAGCCCCGATGCACCTGCTGGCCGATGACGGGGACTACAACATCCCGTACTTACATAAATACCTGCCCGGAGAAGATGTTATTCTTATTTGTGTCACGGAGCGGCAACAGGGGATAGTCTCAAAAGACGGTATCGGATTCGATGCTCTGTCCAACCACTCGTTTGTAAACAGGCAGCGGGGTTCCGGCACCCGGATGCTGCTCGATCACCTGCTCAGGAAGAACCGGATCGACCCATCCAAGATCCGGGGGTATGAACGCGAAGTGACCACGCACCTTGCTGTGGCCCTTGCCGTGAAATCCGGAGAAGCTGACGCGGGGATGTGCGTCTATAGTGCAGCAAAGGCACTCGGGCTCCGGTTCATACCGGGGGCATCTGAACGCTACGAGATCGCGATACGCAGCGAGCATCTTGAGGATCCAAGGGTATCGGAACTCTGCGATACCATTGTCTCGCCCGCATTTAAGGAGATCCTGGACCGGCTCGGGGGGTACGATACCAAGGAGACAGGCATGCGGCGTGTACTGCCATGAGCACTGCGATCTGCCTGCTATTCCATCCCGCCATTCCGGTTGATCACCATCAACCGGAGCTCGGTCATCTCCTCAATCGCGTAGCGCGGGCCTTCACGCCCAATCCCTGACCCCTTCACACCGCCGTATGGCATCTGGTCGACCCGGAAGGTGGGAATGTCGTTCACGATCACACCCCCCACTTCCATCGCTCCAAATGCCCGCATAACCCGGTTGAGGTTCTGGGTGAATATTCCCACCTGGAGACCGAACTCTCCCGCGTTGGCCATCCGCAGTGCTTCGGAAAATTCATCATAGGGAGCTACGGAGATGACCGGAGCAAATACTTCCTCGCGGACCACACTCATCTCCGGTTTCGTGTCAACAATAACGGTAGGTGCAAACAATGTCTCTATGAGTTCACCACCGATCAGGATCCGTGCACCCTGTTTTACGGCTTCCTGGACTTTCCGGTGTGCCTCCTCAGCCTTCTCCTTGTCGATCATAGGACCTATATCGGTCGAAGGTTCACGGGGGTCGCCAACCTTCAGAGCCTTCACCGATGAAAGAATTTTTTCAAGGGTGCGATCGTAGACAGGGCGGTGCACCAGCACCCGCTGGACAGATATACAGACCTGCCCGGCATTGATAAAACCCCCGGATGCGATCCGGTTTGCAGCAAAATCGAGGTTTGCATCTTCATGCACGATCACCGCCGCATTCCCTCCCAGTTCCAGTCCTACTTTTTTATGTCCCGCGATATCACGAAGGTGCCAGCCAACCGCACAACTGCCGGTGAACGAGAGATATGCAATACGGGGGTCCCGTGCCAGTTGCTCCGCACGGACATTTGCACAGGGCACCACACTGATCGCTTCCGGGGGGAGACCGGAAGCGAGCGCCATCTCGCCAAGAAGTAAACTGCACACGGGCGTAGCGGATGCGGGCTTGAGAATGATGGAGTTCCCTGCAGCAATAGCCGGTGCGAGCTTGTGGCAGGAGAGATTCAGCGGGAAATTAAACGGTACGATCCCCACAACAGGACCAAGCGGGAACCGCTGGAGAAAGCCAACCCTCCCCTCCGTGTCATCTGTCCAGTCCAGCGGGATTATCTCCCCATGGATTCGTTTTGCTTCCTCCGCAGAAGTCCGGACAGTTACCTCTGCACGGGATACCTCATTTTCCGCAAACTTTTTTGTTTTCCCACCCTCCATCACCATCACGTCGACCAGCTCATCCGATCGCGTATGGATCTCATCGGCGAGACAGGAAAGGATTCGCGACCGTGTGCCCGAAGAAAGTCTGCGGGTTTTTTCAAATCCCCGCACTGCGGCAGCAACTGCGTCCTTCAAATCGTTCCGGCTCGCCTGGCAGACCTTTGCATATAGTTCACCGGTGTAGGGAAAACGCACGTTCGCGATTTCCCCGGTCTGCTTCTTAACACCACCAAGAATAATGGGATATGTTTCCATCAGTAATCATTCCGGTTTATTCTTCTGCGCTTTTTTAAATTCCGCAAAGCACCGCTGCAGGTACGTTGTGGTATGCCTATCTGTTATCGCTACAGCATCAGAATTCGTCCATAGAGATATTCCTGATCCAAAAATAGGTCTACCCGAATGTAACGATTCGGCCCGGTCAAAAAAAGAGTTTTTCCCTTGACCTGCATCAAAGCCGGGTTATTTTTACCGGTACGCGGAAGATGGCACCATTGACGCCGGACTCCTTCCGGTCATCAGCGCACAGGAAATACTTGCCCTGGTTCTTTATCGTAATGGTCTTTTCCTGGGGTGTAGAGATGTCATTGAGCTGGATAAGAGGAGCAATCCCGTCATAAACCCAAGTCTTCTTTACCGGCTCCCAGGTCGGCCTGACATTCTGGATCTTTTCATAGTCATCGACCTTAAGAAGCAGGACATTCACATTCACGGTCCCACTTCCCGGTGATGTCGCCCATATGGTATACTTCTGATCGGGGTAAAGGTAATCCACACCGAGTTCATTAGGAACGTTAAGACAATTAAAGTCATTATAATGGATGTTGATGGTGGTCTCCAGACCGGTATTTTTTGCCGCCTGGTAGGCAGAAGTTGCCTGGGTATACGCAGGACTCGGGGGAACACCGGGAACTGTTGTGGCGACCGTAGCCGCAGGCCCGGGGCCCGTATTCGGTGTTGTCGTACAACCACAAACACATGCAAGCAGGATCACCAGGACTGCAAAAAGGAAAGAGTATCGTTCGAATCTCATGCTGTTCAATATAAAAGTCACGCTTATAATTGTTACGATTCCGATCCGCCAGGTAATCCGTTTTGCGATGCTGCCGGAAATCCGGTATACTGCGATGGGTGAAAAACTACTTTGTCCACCAGCACCAACATTTCTCTACGCACATTTCTGCGTCCTATAATTATTCAAGAGGGGTTTTGTGAAGGAAGTCACCGCTAACTTCAATGCACAGTCGATCGAGTGTGCGGTGCAGGAACACTGGCGCACCAACGATACATACGCAACCGTAAAACAGCACCGCTGTGCAGGGAAACCGTTCTTTTTTGTTGACGGGCCACCCTATACCACGGGCAACATCCATCTCGGCACCGCGTGGAACAAGATACTAAAAGACTCTATCCTGCGCTACCACCGCATGAACGGCCGCCATGTGATTGACCGGGCTGGCTACGATATGCACGGCCTGCCCATCGAAGTAAAAGTTGAGCAGGCGCTCGGCTTTGAGTCAAAAAAGGATATCGAGAAGTACGGTATCCGGAAGTTCATCGAGCAGTGCCGGGAGTTTGCGATCAAGAACAAGCTCCTGATGGATGACCAGTTCGCCAACCTCGGCGTCTGGCTGGACTTCCCCGGCGCGTACCAGACGGTTATGCCTGAATACATTGAGGCGGCATGGTGGACACTCGCACGGGCAGAGGAAAAGGGCATGCTCGAACGCGGGCACCGTGTTGTCAACTGGTGTCCCCGGTGCGAGACAGCGATTGCTGACGCTGAAGTGGAATACTGGGACGAGAACGACCCCTCGGTTTTCGTCAAGTTCCCCCTCAAAGGTACGATAAACGAATTCCTTGTTATCTGGACGACAACACCCTGGACGCTGCCGGCAAACGTTGCTGTGGCCGTGGCTAAGGATTTCGAGTATGCAAAAGTGCTCGCCAAAAAAGACGACAGGGAGACGCTCCTCTGGATCGCCGAACCCTTGGTAAAAGCGGTTCTCAAGAAGGGACGCTGTAAGGACTATGCCATTCTGGAGACAAAGAAGGGTGCCGATCTCGTAGGATGGGAATATGAATCCCCGCTCGCGTCCTGCGTGCCGCTCCAGCATGAGATCGATCACAAGGTTCTCTCCGCAGATTTCGTTGCGCTCGAGAATACCGGCATGGTACACATCGCGCCCGGGCATGGCTGGGACGACTTCGTGCTCGGGACAAAGGAAGGGCTTGCCATTGTCTGCCCGGTGGATGGTGCCGGGAAGTTCAAGGAAGAGACCGGGATCTTTGCCGGCCAGTTCGTGCGGGATTCCAACGAGAACGTGCTCGTGGCGCTCGGCGATCACCTGTTTGCAAAAGAGACTGTCCCCCACCGCTATGGCCACTGCTGGCGCTGCAAGACGCCGATCATCTTCCGGGCCACCTCACAGTGGTTCTTAAAGATCTCCGAGATGCGGGACCTGATGCTTGCTGAAGTTGCAAAGGTCACCTGGTACCCGGAATGGGCGGGAAGCGCACGGTTCTACGACTGGATCAAGGAAGCCCGCGACTGGTGCATCTCGCGCCAGCGCTACTGGGGCATACCGATCCCTGTCTGGGTCTGCCCGAAATGCGATGCCTATCGTGTGATAGGCACCTTCAGCGAACTCGAAGAACGCAGCGGCAGGACGCTCGCGGATCCACACCGCCCCTACGTGGATGATGTCACGATCCCGTGCAGCTGCGGCGGCACGATGAAACGGGTCGAGGATATCTTCGATGTCTGGTTCGACTCGGCCGTTGCATCGTGGGCTACGCTCGGGTTCCCGGGTAAAACACAGGACTTCGAAAACCTCTGGCCTGCCGATTTCATCACCGAAGGCCAGGACCAGACCCGGGGCTGGTTCTACTCCCAGCTCGGAGCCAGCACTATCGCATTCGGCAAAGCGCCGTACAGGAGCGTCTGCATGCACGGCTTTGCACTCGATGCCGAGGGAAAGAAGATGTCAAAAAGCCTCGGCAATGTGGTGACACCAGAGGAAGTGATTGCAAAAGTGGGCGTTGATGTGCTCAGGCTTTACATCCTCTCCTCCTCCGCTCCATGGGACGATCTCAAATTTAACTGGGAGGGGGTTGGCACCACCAACCGTGCAGTGAACATCCTCTGGAACGTGTACCGGTTCCCGCTCCCGTACATGATCCTCGACAAATTTGAACCGTCGAACAGGAATGGCGTCTGGGATGGGGCGTACATCAGGGCTCACCTCAGTCATATGCCCGACGAGGACCGTTTCATCCTATCCCGCATTAACTCCGTCGCTGCCACCGTTGATACAGCGTTGAAGGAATGCCAGCTCCACCGGGCAACCCGTGAACTGGTGAACTTTATCTTAGAAGATCTCTCCCGCTGGTACGTTCAGCTCGTCCGCCCCCGCATGTGGTCCGAGAAGGAATCGGTTGACAAACGCCATGCCTATGAAACGATATACTATGTTATGCGCCGGCTCACCGGGCTCCTTGCTCCGTTCTGCCCCCATTTCACGGAGGAGATCTACCAGAACCTCAGGTGCGGGAATGATCCTGCAAGCATTCACCTGCTGGACTGGGATGCCGGGGACCCGGCACTTGTTGATGCATCCCTTGAACATGCAGTTGATATCGTCCGAACGTTTGACGACGCATGTGCAAATGCCCGGCAGGCGGGCAAGCGGAAACTCCGCTGGCCGGTATCAGAAGTGGTCGTGGTGACGAACTCCGAGCCGGTGAAAGACGCAATCGAACGGTTGAATGCAGTCTGCATGGACCGTGCTAACGCCCGTAAAGTATTGGTTGTGATGGGCAGATGGGATCGGATCGGATGGCATGCCGAGCCGGTGATGAAAGCACTGGGGCCCGGGTTTGGCAAAAATTCACCCAGAGTCAGGGCACTCATTGAAGGTGCTGACGGTAATTTCCTTAAAGCCGAAATCGACGCGGGACGGACCGTAACACTCAGGGATGACGATGCAGTATACGAGATACGCACCCAACACGTTACCTTTACCGAAAAGCTCCCCACAGAGGTATTTTCCGCCCCGATGCAGGATGCGACGGTGTACGTGGATGTCAGACTCGATGAAGATCTCGAAAAGGAGGGGTATGAGCGCGAGGTTATTCGCCGTATACAGGAAATGCGCAAACAACTTGACCTTGTGGTGAGCGAGCATATCTCGGTAGAAGTCCTGGTCAATAACATCAGAGTCTACGGCCTTCTCAATAATAATAGCACGCTCACTATCGCCGGGGAGGTACTGGCCGAAGTACCGGGCAGAGGAACCCTGTTTACCATCCTCAAACCGGGCGATACACTAAGATATCATGACTCAATAAAGGACTGGGAAATTGAAGGGGCAACTGAGACCGTCGGTGTGACGATTGGGATCTCACGGGCAGGCAACTAATTTTCCCAGAAACTCTTTTCCTTCGGGGCTTGTAAACAGCGGAAGATCCCGATCAACCGTAACCGCACTGCGTTCTGCCACTACCGTCTGTTGTGTGATCGGATTGAAACCTTCCTTTTCCGTGATCCTCTTATAGACCAGCACCCCCCTCCGCTGCCATGCCGGGGTTATTGCAAGGTTGAAACCCCGCACGTGCATCATCTCGTGGAGGCTTTTTGCCGGCATGCCTTTAAGCTGTCCAGCGGCTTTTTTTGCACTCATCCCTTCTTCAATCAACGCCTGCTGGCAATAGCTGTTTAAGTGATTGCGCCATGCCTCGTTCTGCCGGTTGGTCAGGTATTCAAGGGCAAATTCCCGCGTTGCCGGAATGACCCGTGCATCGAATGACAGGGGAGTTGTCGCTCCGAGGGCCATGGTGAGGGAACTTGCTGCAAAGGAGGCGGACACTGAGTCAATCTTTTCTACCCGGCCATTGAACGGGAGTTGGATGAAATAGAGGCTGATCTCATCCGAGAAAGTAAATGCAAACTCAGGACAGAGCCCGCTGTCAGCCACGAGTGATTTACATACCTGAACCATTGCATCGCTGAACCGGTCATCAAACGGTTTTTTCAGGGCAAGGTTCTCTGCAAGCCGGTGAAATGCACGCCCGTCAAGCCTGACAAAAACAGGGGGGATAGTAGTGATAGTTGAAAATATTTCCCGGTTTTCCATACAACGACCATGCGGGAGCAGAGAAAATGTGAATGATTCTCCCGCAGCAACCTGATGCCTTTCTTACTCTTCCACACTGCCGCCCGTGAAGGCTCCCGGCAGGTGGCGGATCAGGACGATATCGTCAATCGCGCTGATGATGCGGTACGGGATCTTGAGGCCTTTGAAATTCTTCAGCTCAAAGAGCTGGTCGTTGACCTTGCTGACTACAATTGAATCTATCTTCTTCTGATCCACATCGATGAGAACATCTTCGACTTCGCCGACAAACATGCCCTTGTCCGTATAGATCTGAAGCCCGAACAACTCCGTAATCTGGGTTTCCATCGTTATCAGATGAAAGTATATACTTAAGAGTTAAAAAGATAATCCTTTGTTATGGACGGATCTTTTCGGATCGGACGCGTTTTTGAGATTCCGATCCTAATCCATTATTCGTTTATCCTGGTCATTCCCCTCTTTGCCTGGATCATCGGAAGCCAGATAACGGTCACTACCGATATGCTTCAGGGGTTATTTTCCATCCCGATCGATACCTCACTCATTACCGAGGGTATCATGCCCTGGATTCTTGGCACCGTTGTCGCTCTCGGCCTTTTTGCGGGAGTCCTCATTCACGAACTCGCCCATTCACTGGTCGCCCGCCGCAAAGGGATCAAAATCAACAACATCACGCTCATGATCTTTGGCGGCATAGCGACCATGGAAGAAGGGGTTCCTGACCCGAAAGCCGAACTGCCCATGGCGCTGGTAGGACCGATCGCCAGTCTGGTTATCGGTCTGATCTGCGTTGGGATTGTGTATGCGGTCCCCACCGTCATAACGAACCCTCCTATCGCCGGCGTAGTGATCTTTGTGTTTGGGTACCTTGGGGTGCTCAACATCATCCTCTTTGCATTCAATCTCTTACCCGCATTCCCGATGGACGGGGGCAGGGTGCTGCGTGCATGGCTGGCTGAAAGGATGCCACTTCACCGTGCGACAAAGATTGCAGCTGACATAGGCAAAGGTTTTGCAATCGCATTTGGTCTTATCGGCCTCTTTTTCTTCTCCCCGTTCCTGATCCTCATCGCGTTCTTTATCTATATTGGCGCGAGCATGGAGTCGGCCGCGGCAAAGTACAGTTACCTGTTGCATGATGTGACCGTTGGCGACATGATGAGCAGCCCGGTAACGACCGTTCCACCCACACTTCCCGTAAGCCAGGTGATCACGATGATGTACTCAAGCAAGCATCTCGGGTTTCCTGTAGTCGAGCGGGATACGTTAATCGGCATGGTAACGCTTGCTGATGTAAACCGTACGAGCTCGATAGATCGTGAGGCGATGCAGGTCCGGGACATCATGACCCGTGACCCGATTACTCTCCCCCCTTCAGCACCAGTGATTGATGCGCTGAAGATCATGTCGGCACGCAACTTCGGAAGGATCCCGGTCATTCAGGATGGCAAAATTCTCGGGATCGTAACCCGGACAGATATCATCAAAGTAACTGAACTGAAACAGATCTAGAATTTTAGCAGCGGATCGATTGGTGAACTCCCCGCAACTTTCCGGTAAGCCTCAAGAGTTTTGAATGGCCGCTTTGCAAGCACCGCCGCAACTCTTTTCTTCCCGACACCCGGCAGCCATTTTATTGCGGTTGCAGGAAGCATGTTGATCTCGAGGGGAACCGGTAGGGCTGTCACCGATCGCATACCCCAGTCAACCACAACTGCATCAATAGTACTCCGTTCGGCAAGCCGGACCGGAATGCCGACAAGGATGGGATACGAGCCCATCTGCCGCCCGAATGAGAGATCCCCGCAGACTTCAATGCGAACATCGTGAAGTACAGTACCGATGGGATAGACACGCTGGAGCATCGGGAGATCAATTTTCTGCCGCACAAATTCCTTGAAAACCCTGAACCGGTGATCGTATTTCCCCAGAGTATTGTTTGTATACGCAGGTGTACCCTCAAACGGCATTACCTGCCGGATGTTCACGCGCCGAACGGAAAGCCCGGCATCACGCACCCGGGCAAGGAACTGTTCGTTCAGCTCGTAAGACTTCCCGGTCTCTCCCGCCAGACCGCAGACAAAGTTGAGCCCCGGGAGCAGTTCGGGTACGTTGTCCCGCCGCATGCCGCCCTCTTCGTTAACGATCTCAATCGCCCGGAAAACTTCGTCTGGTTGTGCCTTGAGGTTGTTAGCCGCTACCACTACCGGGTCAGCGGTTTCCATACCAAACGCAGCGACATCCCCGGATGTGTGATGCCGTATGATTGCCCGCAATGCCTCACGACTTTCCTCTTCGTGCTTCGCGATTGTCGCAGGGTTCGTGTTGTCAATATGCAGTGTTTTTATTGCAGGCGCTGCAGTGCGGATCGAGGCAAAGAGCGTCTCCAGGAGATCCGGGCGCGGTGCGGGAAACTCTCCGGCACCCGCACCATAGGCAAGAATGTCAGGCTGCCGCCCAACCCTGAAATGCCTCGCTCCGTGGGCGTGGAGTGATGCAACTTCACTAGCAATACTTTCGATGCTGCGGTACTTCGGCGTACCGTAGAAGGGTTCGGTGCAGAACGAGCAGCCGCCCGATGCACCGTGGGAGCAGCCCCGTGCGGTCTCGAGCTCGCACATCACATACGGGTAATCCGGATGCTGCTCAATAATCCCGCTGCCGGTTACACTCCACGGGTCCGTGCGAGCGTAATCGAGCGCCCCTGCCGGTTCATTCCCCCCAAGATAATTGTCCAGCGCAATGGCCGGCTCACCCTTGAGCAGGACGTCAAAACCACTGATAACCTGTTTGATCGCCCGCTGCCCGCCTTCTGGTGCGTAGCCGAACCCAATCGGCCCCCCGATCAGTTTTTTTGGTCCCCGGAGCATATGCCCGACCTGCTGGATCTCGGTGAGGGTTGCGGGAGTACCGCCAAGATATTTTCCCGGTACGGTAACACCTGCAATCATGACCAGCAGGTTCGCACGGTCCAGCTTATTGATAAAGTGCGGGTCTTTCCGGAGCTGGTCAATGGTCAGATACCGCACCGTGTACTTGTGCCCGATCAACGCACCGGCAACGGTGCGAATATAGGGGGACACGTACGGCGGCACGCCAAGGCACGCAGGTTCGTCCACGTACCCGTCAAGGATATAGGCTTCAGCAGGCATGGCCGATCAGGGCAAGGAGTTTTCGCGCCCAGAAAAGTTTACCCCGCTTCACCGGGTCTACATTTTTATCATCCAGGTCAAACCCGATAAGCAAGATATGCTCTGCACCGAGTTCATCAGCTGCAAAAACTGCACGGTCACCATCAGAAAATCCGCCAAAGTTGTGGACATGCGGGAGCGGGGCGCTCTGCGTGGTGGCAACAACCGGGCCTTTAAATTGCGGCACCCAGTGTCGGAGCAGGGGCATGTTATCACCATGCGCATGAATTACGACAATCGTACCCGATTTATTCAACGCAAGGAGCCGGTCTGTCGCACCGTCAAGATCGGTAAAAACCGCATCCGGGCGGATATCGTGTGCGTCGAGCACTTCAGCCGCTGCATCCGCCGCGAATACAACACCCTGAATTTTGGCCAGCTCATCTTTCAGGCAGGGTGCGTTTCCGCAGACGGTGACTTGATTGCCGCAGGTGAGCGCAGTCAGGGAGAGAAGATTGTCGCGGGTCATAAGTGAGGCGAGCAACCGGGCCGCTTCCTCGTCCTGTGCACGATCGAACCCGAAATATTCCAGAATTTCGCAGTAATAGGGTTCCCACACGTCAAAATCCATCGTTAACCTCGGACTTTGTTGATGACCTTTATCTTCTGATACCGGCGATTTACCCGTAGTCGGAGTTCAACACTTCACTCTGAACTTCTCCAGAAGTCAGGCCAGATGAATGCTTTGGTCCTTCTTCCCATAGTTCATCACTGTTCTCAAAAATTTTTTCTGGTATCGAATTGAATTCTCCGGTATGTGCGGCAGATTATACTCCATTCTTCCTTCCCTCGTTCTCCAGCCCGACGAGGTTCTTGAACTTCTGCAGGATGGGGTCGATGACAAAACCGAGCAGCTGGTCTTTGTTCTCGACCTTGCCAAAGTAATGGAGGGGGAGGGTGGCTGCAGCCATATTCGGGTGACCTCCCGCATCGCCTATCTCCCCGAACGCTTCTGAGAGTGCGTTGCCGATATGCAGCCGGATATCGCGATTGCGGGCAGAGATTACGATCGCGTTATCAGTGATACCATACACGAGTGCTGTATTCACCCCTTCGAGGGTGATAAGAATGTCGGCAGCCTGGGGGAGTGCATCACGGTTCATAATATAGCCAACATTGGCAAAGAGATACCCGCTCTGCACCTTGCGCCTGGTGATAGCTGAGCCGATCACGTCAAGGGTTTCCTGCGACATGGAAGGTGACATGATCTTGTCGAGCAGGTCAGCATCCGTGAGCGGCAGGAGGAACCCTGCGTAGTTGAGATCCTGCGGCGTTACATTACGCTTGAACTCTTTGGTATCCGTACGGATGCCATAGAGAAGTGCGGTCGCGACCCGCTTGTCAACCGGAACATCGAGCTCCTGCAGGTACTGGGTGAGGATGCTTGCGGTTGCACCCACACCAGGGCGGATATCGACAAACGTGCTCTGTGTCGCCATGTGCCTGCCCTCCTTGTGATGGTCGATAATAATATTAATCCTGGTCTGCGGGGGTACGTCATTGTTCGCACCGGGTGCCGAACTGTCGACAAGAGCAAGATAGGTGCATTTCTGGAGAGCTTCTGGAGTCATATGCTCCAACTTGATGTCGAGCAGGTTGACAAACGTCCGGTTTTCCTGGTGGCCAATGCTGCCTTCGTAGAAGATCCGTGTTGTAAGTGATTTCGGGTTGGCATGTTTTGCGATCTCGGCAAGGGCCATAGCAGATGAGATCGCATCCGGATCCGGATTCTTGTGGGTAATGATCCCCAGTGTGCCCTCCCAGCCGGCAAGCAGGGTAAAGAGCCGCTGGGAAATCCTGCTCGAGTACTGCTTTTTGATCTGAAGGATCGCAGACCGTGCAACCACTTCCTGGGGGTAGAGCACAAATTCCGCCCCGGCAGCGGTGAGCATCTGCCCGTTCACCGGATCGATCGAACGTACGACTACCTGAACGGTCGGGTACCGTCTCTTGATGGTGAGAACTGCTGCGAGGTTGGCATCACCATTACCGGTCATCACGAACGCGATCTCGAAAACAGGGAGTCCGCTCAGCATGTCCGGCGAGGTGATGTCCCGCAGGTACGCGTCATACTTCTGGTCACGGAGGTTACGCACGCGTGTATCATCCTTGTCAACCACGGTCACGCGCTCATTCTCTTTTGCGAGTTCCTGAATGATGTTGTAACCGTTGGTCCCGCACCCGAAAATGCAGTATTTTGTCGGTCCCGGCTGCTCAAACGGGGCTTCCTGTGGCATGTTACACAAAGATGTATCATTCCAGCGTATTAAGGGATTCCAATGCAACCATCTCCAAAACATTTATTCGGCATTATCGACCACATTACTAGGTCTAACGAGCGTGGGTCTGTAGCTTAGTTCGGCATAGCGGCGGACTCTTAATCCGCAGGTCAAGGGTTCAAATCCCTTCAGGCCCGTTTTTCTGTGATGTCGGTAGAAACCGTTACCATCCTTCCGGACTATTCTGACAGATCGCCCCACTGTACTTGTCTGATTTAGCATCCCCCTCATTTCGAATGCCTGAACAGGGATGCAAGCCGGTCGAGCTGCGAGATGTGCACGAGTGCCAGCACTTCATCGTCCGGCTGCAGGATCGTTTCACCTCGGGGAATGATGAGCTCCCCGCCCCGGAAGATGGCGGTCAGCACACATTCGTGAGGAAGATCGAGCTCCCGGACGGGTTTTCCGGATGCAACAGCCCTCGGGTCCACCCGGTTTTCGACGATGGAATACTTCCCCCTGCGCAATTTGAGCAGGGTCATCATATCCCCAAGCGACATTTCCTCGGCAATCAGATGCGCCATCAGGTCAGCCTGATTCAGTGCCACATCGACACCCATCTCCGGTGTGAACAACCACACGTTTTTTGGGTTGTTGACCCGGGCAATGGTGCGGGGTACGTTGAACTCGAACCTGGCAAGACTGGTGACCACCAGATTAGTCTCATCCGCCCTGCTGACCGCTGCCACGACATCCGCCTGCCGGATACCTGCAGCTTCAAGCACGAGGGGGTCCGTGCCGTTTCCCTGCACGTGCACTTCTGCCGGGAGATTCTGCAGGAGCCGTGAAAATTCTTCGCTCCTCCCTTCTATCACCTTAACACTGTGCCCATCGGCAAGCAGAAGAGAAGCAAGATACGCTCCCACCTTGCCGCCACCCACTACAAGAACGCGTTTCATACTACCATCACCCTCTCAGGTCAGCCCCAGCAGCGCTTTGAGACGGTCCATGGAGCTTGCTGCGACCGCAAGATGAATGAGGTCATGTTCCTGGAAGATCGTACCACGCGTCGGTAGAGAAGTTTTACCACCCCTTGTAATCGCCACCACCTGGGTCTCTGCCGGAACCGTCAGCTCGTTCACCATCCGGCCGACCAGATTGGGAGGTACGTCAGTCTCAAAAATGCCGACCTCCCCATTCCCCAGCCTCTTTATCGGTTCCAACGGGGAAAACGTGAGCAGCTCGGCAAACCGCTGGGTTCCCAGTGCAACAGGAGTGACCGTCCGCACACCGAGCCTCCGGTAGATCTCGGCTTTAAGAGGATCGTGTACGCGGGCTACAACCCGGGGGACCTTGAAGACCTGGCTGGAGAACCGGGCCACAATGATATTGATATCATCACTCGCTGTCAACGCTGCCACTCCGTCCGTCCGTTCGATATCCCCCTTTAAAAGCATCTCGCGGTCAAGACCATTCCCGTGGATGATTTGCCCAAGGAACGGAGGACCAAGGCGTTCAAAAGCGGTCTGGTCAGTATCCATTACTGTTACATCACAATCGTTCAGACTGAGGGTCTTTGCCAGTTCGGCACCCTGTCTGCCGCAACCAATAATCATGATTTTCATAGAGTTCCTCCTAATTCAGACACGTTTTTCATCCTGAGTTCCTTCCGGCGCACCAGCGCCTTACGCAGTTCATCAGCCAGCAGTAATGACGGTGTCCATGCAAATAAAAACAGCCAGTTTCCCAGCGGGAATGCTGCGGTCCCGAATACCTGCTGGAAGAACGGGACATAGACAATCAGCGAGATCAGCAGGAGTTCTGATGCGATACCGATCCAGATCATCCGGTTGCTGAACCATCCCATCGTAAAGACAGACGCACGTTCGGTCCGCTGGGCAAAGAGGTTGCCTATCTGGGTGGCAACCACAGCACCCAGCGTCATCGCCGTTGCGGACTGGTAAAGGAGTCCCGTTGAGGGGAGATCCAGCCACTGGCCCCAGTAACCGTTTATCCAGTACTGGAAATAAAAAGCTGCCATCGCCGCGAGACTCTGGATTATACCCAGAAAAAGGTAGGCACGCACAAGCAGGGAACGGGTGATTACGTGCTCCCCCAGATCGCGGGGAGGGCGATCCATCAGTCCCGGTTCGGGTGGTTCATCACCCAGTGCCAGCGCCGGCACCATGTCAGTGCCAAGATCGATAGCGAGAATTTGCATCACATTGAGCGCGAGCGGGATCCTCCCGCGGCTCAATGCCCAGAAGATAAAGGGCACTGCTTCCGGGGTGTTGCTGGTAAAGATATAGCTGATGAACTTCTTGATATTTGCATAAACCCCCCGCCCTTCCTCAACTGCGTTGACGATAGAGGCAAAATTGTCATCGGTCAGGATCATGTCTGCTGCCTCCTTTGCCACATCAGTGCCGGCGATGCCCATGGCGACACCGATATCGGCTTTCCTGAGTGCCGGTGCATCGTTCACCCCGTCACCGGTAACCGCAACGATATGCCCCATCTCCTGCAGGGCAGTGACCACCTGGAGCTTGTGCTCCGGTGTAGCCCGTGCAAAGATGACCTCCTTTTTAAGGGCTAATTTAAGCATTTCGTCATCCATTGCATCAAAATCAGCACCGCTGATAATGCGGGGTTGTGGCTGCCTGATAATTCCGATGCGCCGGGCGATGCTCTCCGCAGTCAGCCCGTAGTCACCGGTGATCATAATAATGCGGATGCCGGCCTGGTGGCACTTCCCGACTGCCAGCGCAACCTCGTCACGCGGGGGATCCATCATTGCTTCCAGCCCAAGGAAGGTCAGGTCCCGTTCGATCACCTCATGCCGGTAGTCAGTACCATCATCGGAAAGTTCACGCCGGGCAACCGCAAGCACCCGGAGCCCGTTCCGGGCGTACGCATCATTGGCTGCCATGATTTCCGAGCGGAAATTCTCATCCATGGCATGGTTTTTTTGGTTCCATCTGACATGGGAACACACCCCTAGAATCTCCTTGGGCGCCCCCTTGACATACGCCACCCGGGACGACTGCAGCTGGTGGATGGTGCACATCCGCTTCCGGATCGAATTAAACGGCAGCTCACGTAGACGGGGCGAATAGCGGACTTCTGCCTCCAGATCAATACCTGCCTTAAGTGCCGCAACCTTCATGGCTGCCTCGGTGCGGTCACCAAGAACGGTCCAGTGAGGGGTTTTTGTATCGGGCGGGATCACCCGTGAATTGTTGCAGAGTCCTCCGGCAATCAGCAGCAGCCGGAGATCGCCGTCCACCATAACCGGCTCCTCTCCCTCCATGATCCGGCCTTCAGGTCTGTACCCTGCACCAGTAACGGTCAATCCCCGGTTAAAGAGCCACAGGCCCCGTACAGTCATCTCATTCTGGGTGAGTGTCCCGGTCTTGTCCGTGCAGATCACGGTCGTGCAGCCAAGGGTTTCGACCGCTGAAAGCCGCTTGATCAGCGCATTGCGCCGTGCCATCCGCTGCGTGCTCCGTGCAAGCGACAGGGTTACCAGCGGCAGCATCCCCTCCGGCACAAACGCAACGACCATCCCCATGGCAAAGATGAAGCTCTCGGCAAGACTCACCCCGACCAGCACTGCGGCAAGCAGGAAAAAAATAATGCCGATACTGCAGGCAATGATAGTCACCATCTTTGTCGCAAATGCCATTTCCCTCTGCAGCGGGCTGAGCTCTTCCTGAACCAGCTGGGTCAGGTTGGCAATCTTTCCAAATTCGGTTGCCATCCCGGTGGAAAAAATGACCGCCTTACCTGTACCGGATGTAACACTCGTGCCAGCGAATACCAGATTGGGCATTTCCGCATAGGCAAGGTCAGACTGCGGGATGCCGTCGCTTATCTTTCGTACCGCATGCGATTCGCCGGTGAGGGTCGACTGGTCAATCCGCAGTTCGGCAACCTCGACAAGACGGCCGTCCGCTGAGATGCGGTCGCCTTCGGACAGCAGCAACACGTCCCCCGGAACAAGTTCTTCTGCGAGGATACGCTGCTCCTCGCCGTCACGCAGCACGCGTGCATACGAAGGCAGGAGTTTTCTTAAGGCTTCCGTTGCCTTTTCTGCACGGTACTCCTGCCAGAACGAGAAGACACCGTTGATGATATTGACCATCCAGATAGCGATGCCGAGCTGGGGCATCTGGGCGATGAAACCGACTGCACCGCCTACCCAGAGCAGGATCGCCATCAGGTGCGTGAAATTTGCAAAAAACTTTACAATGAGGGGTTTTCCCTCAACCTCGCGGATGACATTGCGTCCAAACCGCCCGAGGCGCATCTCAGCTTCTGCCTGGTTCAGCCCGGACGAACCCGTTGAAACAGACAGGTAGACTTCCGGGACCGTGAGTGCGTGGAGGGAATCATTTTTTCCTGTTTTCAGGGATTTCTCTGATCTGCCCTTCGTACACAGTCACCAGCTTTGTTCAAGGGGATGATTCTTTAGACGCGCTGAACAGGGGTTCGAAATGTTCCGGTTGCTCCTGTCACAACCCATGCATCCGGTCATTACAAGCAGCGTGCAGTTATGGTTGAGTCACCCACTTGTCATTATAGCAGGACTTCAAGTCTATTGATAAATACTTTTGGCAGATCCATTCCTACCTGTTCTAAAACAGTGGTACGCCAATACGTCAGCTTTTTATGAAAAGGATGAAATCGGGAGACCGTGATAGGGAATACCGCACCGGGCATGAGATCGTGGGGAAATTTGTGGATGTTGTTCTGATGGGAATTATTCCGGTCACGGTAATCCGCAGGTCAAGGGTTCAAATCCCTTCAGGCCCTTCACGACGATAATTATGCCAGTCCGTGAAGAAAAATAGGGTTTTTGGTTCAGGAACCCAAAAGATACGAATGACGGATTAGGTGAATCATCGGAACGATCAAAGCCTCATGGGTTACGCTTTATAGCGGTGGTATCCCATTTGGGGAAATCCACTCATATATATTGAATCATCAAAAGAATCGTACACCCAGTCGGTTATTTGACCTTTTAATGATTGTGTTGAATAGAGACCAGGTTCTTTTTTTGTCCAGTTGCCCAAATCAGTCGTTTCCCCGCTATTTAAAAAAAAATTCGTGGAAAAGAATGTCTGATTTTCATAAAAAATGATGTACCGGTCTGATGCCGGCAGCTCACCTCCACTCCACTGGCCGATAATAGGATCGGGAGTATTACTGATAATATGCATGCCCGGCTGCTGAATGCACCCTGCTATTAGTATTAAGCAGAAGACAATCACGGAAATGATGCCCCCCGATTGCATAAATGAGATTGAATAGTTCTGACACGTTTAAGCTTTCCCTTAGAGTCAGCAAATCGCAACGGAACCAGTCAGTGTGCCGATGGATCATTTTCCTTTATCCCGATTACATTTCCCTTCTGATCCCTGAAATGCACCTGGTACCCCGCGATTATTGCTTCGTCGATAGTCTTTCCTATGGAGGGCTGCTTTGCCTGAGCTTGGAGATATGACCAGCGGGCTTCTTTTTCCCATTTTCCCTGCCTATTTTTCAATTTTGGAGTCTTTTTCTCGAAAAAGTATTGCCCGATCATGGTTCATGTGCGTTTCATACAAAATTCTCCATTAATGGAGTGTTTCTTTAAAAAAAATAGGTTAAAATACCTCAGAATCACTGACGACAGATTAAAAGATAGTATGAAGGTGCGGTTCGGGGGGTATAAGCAATTAAAAAGAGATTAGCACAATGGTCCCTTGTCTGAACGGAACACCGTCCTTTATTCAAGGGTGATGAACGCCTGGCTCCATGGTTTTTTGCCGATTACCCTGGTTTTATGACCTTGACCGGAGATATCCTCGGCAAGCAGGATATCCCCCTTACCAAACCGCCGTTTCTCGCCGCTGCTCACCTCAATCTCAGCCCTCCCTTCAAGGGTGATAACATATTCCCGGCAGACAACATTGTGCCAGTCATATCGATAATTTGCAGGGACTTTCCTGAAGAAGAAGGCCTTTACACCAATCGGCTCGTTAAAAAAACCAAGGGGGCCTCGGGATTCCAGTTGAATCTCCAATTCATCAAAATGGGACTGGTTATCATTCCCGGTATAAAGTCGCGTGATTCGCATGTTCTATCCTCAGGTACGTTTTCGTGATGTTAAAAATTCCGAAATGTGAAACGGTAAATACTAACAATTGGCGCAAGAGCTGTAATTATTTATTTCGTTTCTCGGCACACATTCCGCCACCTTTGCTGATGAGATCCTTCCGGAAGGGGGGGTTCTTCCCTATCCCGATATTCCCGGAATCAGGCGTTGGCAGTAGTCCTGAATTCATCTTAAAATTTTTCCCCGCAGTACTGGCAGGCTGAAGGGATAAAAAAAGATTTATTTCTTTTTCGAGGATTTTTCCTCGTGATGGATCAATTTGCACCTGTTGACGCACTCCCAGTTCTCGGGCAGGTATTTCCCGTCAGCCCCGGGTTTCATGACCGCATTATGCTTTGCGCCGCACACAAGGCATTCCATGAGTCCCGTCGATTCGTCAACCAGTTTCATCACTTTTTCTTTTTTGGTCATGCTACCAATGTCGATCGTTAAGGGTGATAAAATCATGGAATGGGGAATCAGGTCGGATAACCCTGCCCCCCTCATGCCGGAAAAGGGATTACCATCGTCAAGAAAGTGATTGTATGAGGGGTGGATAAACCGTCACTTCCTCAAGGCGCAGCACATAAATCCTTGCAGGAGAAAAAAAAGAATACCTCATATCAGACAGGTGTAAAACAGATGGAATTCAAAGGGAGCAGAACGGAAAAGAACGTCCTTGCCGCATTTGCCGGCGAGTCACAGGCACGCACACGCTACAGTTTCTTTGCAAGCGCAGCACGAAAGGAAGACTACGAGCAGATTGGATCAGCATTCCAGCAGACGTCCGATGAGGAGAAAGAGCATGCCAAGCTGTTTTTCAAACAGCTGAAAGGCGGGGATGTGGAGATCACGGCAGCATATCCCGCTGGGGTAATCGGCACTACCAAAGATAACCTCAGGGCTGCTGCACAGGGCGAAAAGATGGAATGGGGCACATTATATCCTGCGTTTGCAAAGGCGGCAGAGGAGGAAGGGTTCAAAGACATTGCCCATCTCTTTAAACAGGTTGCCAAGGTGGAGGCATACCATGAACGGAGGTATGCAAAACTGCTCGCAAATCTTGAAAAGGACGAGGTCTTCAAAAAGGACACTCCCGCACAATGGTACTGCCGGAACTGCGGCTATGTCCATGACGGCAAGGCGGCCGCCATGAAATGCCCGGTCTGCGATCACCCGCAGAGTTATTTCGAGTTGTGGGTAGAGAATTACTGACACAAGATTATTCTTTTTTTGGGGGGAGCGGGAAATGTCATGAAGGGGCAGTCATTGTCCCTCTCCGTTAACATACGTGTGTGTTTTTAACAATCGCCAAAAACCAAGAAGTTCTCCAGAGCCGGTTCCCCAATGGCACGATCACAAACCACCGCAACTCTTTTTTCCGATCACTGCAATCAACCCATTATGCCAAAACCCAGTCTTGACCGCACCCTGTTCATCGTTCTCCTTATCGCCATTACCATCACAGTTGCAATAGCCCTGAGCACAAATACCGCTGATACGGGTTCCGGTGGCGGCACAGGAACCCTTACCGGCAATGTCACCATCGGACCCTTGTGCCCGGTCGAACCCTGCACGGTTGCACCGGACCGGCTTACCGCTGCATATGCCGCACGCACGATTGTTGTTTCAATGCCGGGAGAAGCGGTTATTGCTGAAGCGGTACCGGACCCGTATACCGGCTATTCCTTCATTCTCAAACCCGGAACCTATATTGTTGATATCAGACACCAGGGCATTGACAGGAGCCCGGAACTGCCAAAAACGGTCACAATCCGTGCAGGCGAAACGATTCGGCTCGATATATCCATCGATACCGGCATACGGTGATGCCATATACCCTGGTTCTTCCTCGCTCCATCCTGATAGAGCGATTACCCACTCAATACCATGAAAAGAAGTACCAGGATGATGATCGCCACAATTGCAATCATAATTTTCAGCCAGGGAATCCTTTCATATGGTTTCCCTTGTTTTTCTCGTCGTGAGTCTGCACGGTATCCGCTGCCGGTAGCAGTCACTCCACCTCCTTTGCTGTACGAGAGCCCTGCAGAGGGGAGGGGTTTTTTCTTCCACATCCCGATATTCTCACAGGTATGGTTGGGTGGCAACCTGCATTCATCACAAAATTTTCCCCCGCAATACTGGCAGGAGAACGGGAGCGTGACATCTTTTCCGCAGTGATCACACCGTGCCATACCGCATCGTTGCCCTTCATCGCATAAAATCCTGTGTCTGGGGTAGCAAACGCCTTATGCCCGATGAGTGCCGGAATACTTAGGGTATGGGGCATTATATCCGGGGCGACGTGGTGATCGCCCCTGTCGCTTTTGAAGAGCGGAGCGGGGCAAAGAACCGTCCTGCCGTGGTGATTGCGACAGGAAGGAACAATGAGGTTTACCTCTGCCCGGTCAGCAGTAAGCCACCATCAGATGCACCCTGTGTCCCGATTTCACTGGACGATTTTTCAGAAGGCGGGCTCGATCTTTTTGGTGAAAGCTATGTTTTGACTTCGCGGGTTTTGGTGATCCGGCGTGGTGAAGTCATCGGAAAACGGGGACGGCTCACCGAGGAGTCTATCACGTCTATCGCGATCAAGGTGCCGCAATCTCTGATACCCGACAATGATGGGGCAAAAGGAACGAAAGGTTCGCGATCCCTGCGATAATCGTATCAACTTATATTCGTATTCTTAGTATCCAGTATGGTGAGGTTGTTGGGATGGACATTGCACAGAGCATAAACAAGATCGAAACCCAGGTTGGAAGACTATCCCCCATGCAGAAATTCCTTCTTGGCACAGATGGATCGGTCACGCAGATTCTGGAAGCAATCACGGGAAAACAGGTCGTTATCGAAACAAAGGTGCAAAAAATTATCGCAGCCGATCCCACAACCGCAGAACGCCTCGGGATCAGCCAGGGTGATCCGGTCAATTACCGGATTGTCGAGATCAAGACAGCAGCAAGCGGTGAGGTGTTGATCTATGCGATATCCCATACACCCATTGCCCGGCTCTCCCCGGAATTCAAAAACGACCTGATGAGAGCAGACATTCCCATCGGCAGGATTATCCAGAATCACCGGATTGAGGCGCGGCGCGAGATCCTGAATGCCCGGGTTTTTCCCGCATCAGAGGAAGCTGGCAGGATATTTTCCATCTGCAGCCGTGAACCGCTGCTTAGCCGGGAGTACCGGATCATCCATGGCGGCGAACCGCTGATCTTTATCGAAGAGCAGTTTCCTTACAACAGGTTTCTCGATGAACGCCGGATAATCGTCCAGACACCGTCACGCCTTCATCTCACGCTCATCGATATGCACGGCGGATCCGGGCGGGTCGACGGAAGTGTCGGGATTGCTCTGAACGAACCGGGCATCCTTCTTGAGGTGCGCCAGAGTCCGGTACTCGAAGTGCAGGGTTGTGACAGCGTGACGCGGGAACGTATCATGAATTCCGCCCTTCAGGTCCTGAAAGGTTTGCATGCCGGAGGGAATGTATCCATTACCGTGCGGGAATACTACCCCTCCCATATCGGTCTCGGTAGTGGATCACAGCTTATGCTTGCGATCGCCCGGGGGATCGCTGAGAGTTATGGCAGATCGCTTCCGATAAAAGAGCTTGCCACTCTGGTCGGCCGCGGGGGGACGTCAGGTATTGGTACTGCTGCGTTCGAACACGGGGGGTTTATTATCGACGGGGGGCACACGTTCGGGCAGGGTTGTGAGAAATCCGAGTTCCGACCGTCCGCAGCATCACGGGGGGTTAAGCCACCTCCCGTTATTGTGCGCCATGAGTTTCCCGCTGACTGGCGCATCCTGCTTGCGATGCCGAACCTGCCTGCCGGTGCCAGCGGGATGAAAGAGACCGATATCTTCAAAACCCACTGCCCGGTCCCGCTTGATGAGGTGCGGGCGCTCTGCCACGAGATTCTGATGCGGATGCTTCCCGGGATTATCGGGAAAGATCTTGAACTGTTCGGTTCTTCTGTCAATGTGATCCAGGGTCTCGGGTTCAAGAAGGTCGAACTTGGCCTGCAGCCAAAGGAGATCCCTGCGCTTATTGAAATAATGCGGTCATCAGGAGCAGCATGTGCAGGTATGAGTTCATTTGGTCCCACGGTCTACGCGATAGATGATACGGACATGCTGGGGATTGAACAGGCGGTCCAATCATTCATGAACGATCACGGCGGAGGATCAACCCTGATCACTTCTGCACGGAACAAAGGGGCATCGGTCAGGATTGCTTAATTTTTTTAAGGGAAGGATGCAAAAATCCGCATGAAATGCCTCAGAAAAAATTACAACATCTTCTGCATCCATATCATATCGAATGGCTCGCCGAATTTACTCCCTGCATTTTGCAACCTGCCCACTTCGGTAAAACCACAACGCGTATGAAAATGGATACTCGCTCTATTTTTTGAGGCCATGTTTGCAACAAGCGAGGTCATACCCATTTTTTTCGCATCGTCCGTGAGGCGGTCGAGGAGTTTTTTCCCAAGACTCATGCGGGTGTACTCCGGCTGGATGAAGTAGGTCAGTATGCCTGTTGACATAAAAGCAGGAAACGGCATGAGCGGCTTCATTAATCCAAAACCCACGATATGTGCTTCACGCTCAAGAACATAAAATCCGAGCGCCCCTTCACGTAAAAACGCAAAGAACCGGTCGTTGACAGGTATTTCGGGATATGCAGCATAGCTGCTTGCAGCATAGTAATTAAAAATCGCGATGATCGTGTCGCGATCACTGTCACGGACTTCGCGGATGACCACTTCCCCATCCCTGTGTTGCTTCTCTTTTTTCATTGAAAAAACCGGAATTGACTGATAAGTGATTGTTTTTATTCAGTATTTTATTTTTTCAGGATTGGTTTTTGCGACAGCAGGAAGAAAAAAAAGTACCAGGATATTAAAAAAAGACCTGCTTAAAAATAAGGCCGTTTTTCCCTGAATCATCGGATAGTAGCATATCTTCACCGTTCACCCCATAGAAGCTGGCGTTTTTAAGGAGTGCGAAGTATTCCGATTCCTGTTCCATTACTCCCGGGGGTTCATTACAGTACATTTTCATGCTGTTTATCCGGCTTATCGCAATATTTTTTTCATCAGCCTGCCACATTCCTGTGTAGGGATTACAGCTGTCAAATCCGCTGAAACTCCCGTTATTATGGAATGTCAGCTGGATACCCGTTAACCGGACCGGGACTTTGGGAATTCCATTGATAATCAAGGCTTTTACATACCATGGCCTTACCAGAGATGACGGGTCATTCCTCTCTGGTGAAAGGACATGCGAACCCGTTTGTGGAGAATTTTTTGAATCGGCTGTCTTTTCTGGTGCATAACCTGTACAACCCGATGCGATGATGAATCCCACCATCAATATGGGGATAACCATACCTGAATATCTCATACCATTCATCCAGTGCTTATCAGAGTTATTTCTTCCCCCAGAGGTGCTGCTTTTACACGTTCTGCTGTTATTCTATCGTTTAAAAAATGTATGGTTTTTTCTTTGATACATTCCTGAGGTAAAGGATCCTTGAGGCATGAACGGACCCTTGCTCCGGGATACCCGAACGTTCGTTTGTTGGGAGGTACTGAACGTGAGATCTTGCAGCCGATCCAAGGCTTAACTTCTTTGGTAAAATGATTTCCTAGGGAAATCGTATTATTCAGATATGAGGGTAGGATGGTTACCACTCTATCCATCATATACGATGATTGCCGCAGCCCCCGACGGGTCGCCCCTGCGGCGGATCGGTGACTAAAAATTCAAAAAAACTCCCTGCCTTCCGTGCCTCGGAGAGGGCCTGAGGCGGGGGTCCTTCGTATATAGTACAATTTTCATGGTGAAGGTGTGAACCGAATCGATTCATGCCTGTTTCCCCAGAGCAAAAAAATGCTTATTTCCCGATTTTTACCAGCATCTCTTCTAAGGAAGGGTAGCGTGACTCGATCTTTTCCACGTTCCCCCCAGCTTCCGCAATAAGCCCGGTACATTCGTTGAGCTCGCTCATGTCCTCTGCATCGCAGATGTAGAACCCTTCTTCCTTCCGGTAGGTTTTTGAATGCCCGATCAGTTTGCCCGGATCGTCTATCGAAAAGAAGATCGTATAGGTCAATGAGCCAAACTGGTCGCGAAGCTGATTCATGTTCCCGAAAGCGACCATTTTACCGCGTTTGAGGATCATCACCTTGTCACAGATTGCCTCGACCTGATAGAGGTTATGTGCCGAGAGCACGATCGTTTTGCCCTCCTTTTTAAGCGTGCGCAGGTAATCGGCAATGAACCGCGAAGTCATCGGGTCAAGCCCGCTCGTGGCCTCATCATACACGAGAAACTTCGGGTCATGGATGAGCGAGCGGGCGATTGCCACTTTCCGCTTCATCCCCTTGCTGAACTCACCGATCTTTTTCCCGTCAGGTTCAAGCGACAGCGCGGCGAAAAGCTGGTTTGAGCGGACCCGGATCTCCTGTGTCGAGAGCCCGTAGATCTCACCGAAGAACTCGAGGTAGTTCTCGGCAGTCATCGTTTCATACAGCCGTGACTCTTCGGGCAGGTAGCCAAGAGTTTCCTTCAGGGCTACCGGGTTTTTTACCACATCCATATCGTTGATATACAGTTCGCCGGATGTTGGCGCGATCAGACCGGATATGATCTTGAGGAGCGTGGTCTTGCCCGCCCCGTTATGCCCGATTATCCCGAAGATCTCGCCATCTTCAAACGCAAAACTCACATCGTCCAGTGCGGTAAAGGTGTCGAATTTTTTCGTCAGGTTGCGGGCAGTGATCATGAGCAGTTTCCTTATCGATCAGACTTACCCGGGGTGTAACATATACCTTGGGATTCGGGCATTCCCTTCATGTTGACCTTGGTTGATGGGGTAGGTTTCAATCCTGCAGGTCCGGTAACAGCGGGGCAAGGGATGCCAGATGGTTGAGCGCTGGATCAGGAAAGATGCAAGAATCCTTGTTCAGGCAATACCGTGAGAGGAGGAGAAATGCTATGTCAACACCGATGATTATTTGACCAATACCCGATACAACTCTGTACTCAACCATTACCCTGCAGTGGTTCATACAATAACCTTAAACGGCAGTGGTTAACGTCACCAGAGAAAGGACTGCTCATGAGCACACTTACCGACATCGCCACCATCGCACGATGGGAAGTGAAAAAATCCTTCTCCATGATGAGCCGGGATGTCCTGCCGGTTTCTATCATCCTTTTTATCCTGCTTATTCTGGTGACAGGTTTTTCCGCCCAGTCCGGATTGCACCTGCAGGACGGAATGTACGAAGTGGGCGTGGATGACCCCCAGGTCGCCCAGCTCCTTGCCAGCGATGCAAGGTTCTCTGTCTACCTGCTTGATGCACCCCTCCTGAATGCAAACAGGAACTCATTTGATCTCATTATAGTCCAGGGTATAGTGTATGGCAGCGCAACTGACAAGGCCAAAGCCGCACAAAAAACCCTCGAACGCGATTATTCGAAATACGTCAATAGCATCTACAATACAGAAAATGATCTCTTTGCTGCATACCCGCTCTGGATCGATACCCAGAGTGTAAAAAGCGAACTCACCTTTCTGGCAACCCAGAGCGGGCAGTATATCAGTGCTGCCCCACGTCGGATCGCTCCTGTGCCGGAGGGCGAAGTGAAGAATGTCCCTACACCGTCACCAGCGCTCGCGATCTCACAAGAGGAGCTTCGCCAGAAGCTGGTCCAGTCAAATGCAAAGAACTCCCAGATCTCACGCTACACTGAGGTGCTCTCCACTCCTGCCAGCTCGATGGGAGACTTCAAGACACCGTCCCAGCTCTCCCCCCCGCTGCCATTTGATTCCATCATCCTCGTCTTCATCTTCATCTTCCCGCTCTACTTCACCTCACAATTCTTTATGATGAGCATCATGAACGAGCGCATCGAGCGCAAGGGCGAGATCCTCCTGTCCACACCTCTCAGGACATCGTCAATTATCATCGGCAAGGCACTCCCGTATTTTATCGGTATGGTCGCCATATGCGCCGGACTTACTGTTTACATCAAGGCATCACCGGTTATCATTCTTCCCCTCATCCCTGTCATCTTCTTCTTCCTTGCCAACGCCTTGCTCATCGGGATGCTCTCACGCAGTTTCAAAGAACTCTCGTTTATCTCGATCTTCTTCTCAACAGTTGCGACTTGCTACCTCTTCTTCCCAAGTATCTTTGCCAATGTCCACGTTATCAGCCTCATCTCCCCCCTCACTCTTATTGTTCTCACCATTCAGGGTTCTGCCTGGACGATCACCGACTATCTCTACTCTACCTCACTTTTCTGGCTGACGGGGGCTGTACTCTTCTATATCGCCGCCAGAAATTTCAAGGATGAACGGCTCTTCTCCGAAAAGAGACTTGTATCCCGTGTGCGGGAATTCCTGTCAGAGATCCTGTCGCAGAAATATCCGTTCATTTCGCTCTTTTTGTTAAGCGGATTCTCTATCCCGTTCATCTTCATGGTGCAGATGATGTGCCTCGTACTCTTTTTTAATCTCCCCATGCCGTACTCGCTGGTGTTCCTGCTTTTGTTCTCGGCATTGATCGAGGAGGTCGCAAAGAGTGTGGGGATTTATACGGTCTATGCCCGTGATCCTCAATTCCTCACGTGGAAAAACCTGCTCCTGGCCTGCGCAGCAACCGCAATCGGATTTCTCGTCGGGGAAAAACTGCTCCTTTTTGCTACACTCGCACAGATTTCAGACTCGATCTTTGGCAGCATCCTCTTTTTATCCTTAGGATCTCTCTGGCTGCCGTTGCTCCTTCACTTTGTCTGTGTGCTTATTGTTGCCTGTTGCCTGAAAATCTGGGGTAAAAAGGGTTATATTCCCGGGATTGCCATCGCCATGGTTGTGCACTGCCTGTATAATCTCTATTTCATTCTGGGGTGGATCGGATGAAACCAAAACACCTGTCTATCATTGCAAAAAAGGAGCTCCGAGGGCTTTTTAACGAGAGGACGATCCTCCTTGCCGTCCTGCTCCAGCTCTTCATCGCCATGTTCTCATCGTTCCTGATAGTGGGGCTCACCTCGATGTATGACCCATCCTCGCTCTCGAAATATTCCAGTTCCCGGTACAGCATTGCCTATGCAGGGAATGAATCGCAGTTACTCACCAATCTCCAGACAAGCCCGGATTTCCGCGTCTACCAGATGGATCTTTCCACGGCTGTAGCAGCTCTTAAGGAGCGTAAACTGGCCGCTGTTATCTATGTGCCCGATACACAACCAGACGCACAGGAGCCAGTCAAGATAACGCTCTATACACTGCAAAATGATCTCCAGACTGCTATCGTCGAAGTAAAGCTCCGGGATATTTTCCTGAAATATGAACAGGGCCTGCGGGAGATCCGTGCAGACCGTTTAAAGCAGGAATTTGTCCAGCTTCAAATCCCTAAAACGGGTGGGGGCGGGGACTTCTACGAATTTGTGTACGGCCTGCTGATTCCTCTCCTTGTCTTCATGCCAGCGATCATCGCATCGGCACTTGTCATCGACCTGATCACAGAAGAATACCAGCGCGAGACGCTGGAAACCCTTATCTCAACGCCGGTTACCTTTGTGGAGATGGTCTGGGGGAAAGTGATTGCCTGCGAGTTGCTTGTGCCCATCCAGGCAGGTGCATGGCTTGTTCTCCTGATGATCAACGGTATCGCGATCCAGAATTCAGGATTGATCCTGCTCCAGGTTACCGTAACATCGCTGATCCTGATCCTGCTTGGAACCCTGACTGCACTGCACTACCGTGAACGTACTGCGGCACAGTTCATCTTTTCCACAGCGCTTGTAGTTGTGATCCTGTTTGCCCTTGCGCTGCCGTCAAATCCCTTTAACCTGCTGACACGGCTCGCTGTAGGAACAGCTGCCGGGGAGCAATGGCTTGTGCTCGGTATCACCGTGGTCATTGTCATTGTTCTCATTTATATAACGCAATGGTATGCAGAAAAAATCGGGAAATCTCCCCAAACAGGTTAAAATTTTAAAAAAAAGGAATTGATATTTCAGTAGTAGGGCAACACAAGTGGTTTATCGAAGATCCTGTAGGTTTTTCCCGCGCTGGTGAGGAAAACAACAACCTGATCACTGCCCCTGGTACCGGCCATAACCAGCTCGTCGCCACGGCGTGGCTTTCTTGTTTTTTCGTTTAAGTACTGCTCTTCAACCTGTCCGTCAGAACGGGTAACCCGCATCATGATATTCTGGACAAACATCTCTCCTTTGCCGCCATTGTAGAGCAGGTGAATGGTGCCGTCAGGACGCTGTTTCTCAACCTGAATGTCAACATATTGTTCGGCAGGAAGGGTTTCCACCGCAACCGGTGTCGATACCACCGTAATAGTTGAGGAGGATGTGGATGTGGATGTGGATGTGATCGGAGGGGGGGTGGGAACGGTTGTTTCCAGGGGTTTTATCTCCGCCTGCGTCGGGCTGGTACAACCGGCAGAGAGCGCACAGAGCACAAGCCCAAGGGTGGCTACCAAAATTACGGTGTATTTCATAAAGAATGCTTTATTTTTTTTTATATTTCTGATTTGCGCTCTGCAATCGTGCTGATAGGTGTTTGCCCAAATGTTCAGGATTTTTCCCGCATTACGCAGTTTTGGGCAGCAAAAATGCATGAAATGACAGAAAAGAACAGTTAAATTAAAAAGGACACCCGGATTAACTTTACATATCAGGAGTAAAAGGGAATGTTCTGTCCAAAATGTGGAAAAGAGACTGATGCTTTAGGAAAATTCTGTCAATGGTGTGGGGCGGATATTGTATCGAACCCGGTAACACCCATCGCCACTCCTGAAGACGAGGAGGGGCATGATATCGGGGTATATGCTGGTCTTGGCAGGAGATTTATTGCCTGGATTGTTGATACAATCCTCATTCTTCTTATCGGGATAATCGTAATTACATTTTTTTCCCTGACAAACGGGATAAGATATGCGTATTACCTCGTGGTTCAGCGGGCCCCGATCGGTTCTCTTACGGAAGCAGGAACTGTTGACGCGGCAGTTTTGCCGATTATTACAGCGCTGGGTATGCTCATCATTATCATCCCGTGGCTCTACTATGCCGGCTTTGAGTCTTCACGCAGCCAGGCAACACCCGGCAAATTGCTGATGCTCATCGTCGTGACTGACCTTGAAGGGAACAAACCCACGTTTGCACGCGCTACGCTTCGTCAATTTGCAAAAATCATCTCAACACTGATCTTCTTTCTCGGATTCCTCATGATCGGGCTCACCAAGAAACGTCAGGGGCTCCACGACAAGATTGCCGGTTGCCTCGTGCTCCTTCAGGAATAAAAGTCTCTATTTTTTTTACGAATTTTTCTGATGCACCCTGATTACAACGAGGGTGTAGGGGAAAAAAGCAGATTAACGGTATTTGATCTTCATCCAGAGTAAGAAAAGGACGAGACCAAAGGTAATGATATTTGCTGCGATGATAGGAAAGGAGTTGATCCAGATCCCGTACGCTGTCCAGAGGAGCATCCCCGCTGCAAAGAGCAGGAGCATCGCAAGCGAGAAATCCTTCGTCTCTTTGAGTTTCCAGGTACGGATCACCTGCGGAATGAACGAAATGGTAGTGAGGGTTCCGGCAAGGTAGCCGGCGAGAGCAATAGTGTCCATACAATTTCTCCAGTATAATTATTCCTGTAATAATTTAAAACGGCAGGGGCATCCTTTTAGTCCAGCTACGGTTCATGTTTTGGATATTCGTTTTCACTTCGTACATGCGTGTAGTTTTGTCCACGGTAGTTCTCCATGTCAAACGGGGAGATATGAAGGGAAAAACAGAGCGGGTGAGCAGCGTGAAAGTGATTAAAAAACACACAGAAAAGAAAGGGCCAGGGCCGAGATTCGAACCCGGGTCGGAGGATCCACAGTCCTCTAGGATAACCAACTACCCCACCCTGGCAAATGTCCCTTTTACATTTGCACCGGACTCTGATTAATGTATCCTTGCAGATCCATCGCCTGACCGGGAATGCCGGGCGTTCTCTAGTGCAGGAACAATCACAGGGGACTATAAGGTGATTATTAATAGGGTCACGTGTCCATAACATATCAGGTGGCTCTGAACACAATTCATAAAAATTGAGGCGTGGCACATCACGTGATTGTGCAACGGGAATTGGGATTTTTTCCCGCATCAGAGCGAGAACGAGGGGGCTTGGGATATGGCGGAGAACCCGAAGATCAGGACACCTATTGTCTGCGTCATGGGACACGTTGATCACGGGAAGACCTCTCTTTTGGATCGTATACGCGGGTCCTCTGTTGTCAGTTCCGAAGTGGGAGCGATTACCCAGCACATCGGAGCGACAATAGTCCCCATAGAAGCGATCCGATCCATGAGCGGGACGATGGGAAAATCCATCAACATCCCCGGGTTGTTATTTATCGACACTCCGGGGCATCACGCATTCACCACCCTGCGGGCACGCGGTGGGGCATTAGCTGACATGGCAATCCTTGTGGTAGATATCAACCAAGGGTTCCAGCCCCAAACGATCGAGGCACTTCAGATCCTGCGGAACTGCCGGACACCATTTGTCGTTGCCGCGACCAAGATTGACCGGATCCATGGCTGGCGGGTGTTCGAGAACGAATCGTTCCTTACATCGTTTGCCAAGCAAAACGACCGGGTGAAAGGTTTTGTAGAGAACAAGACCTACGAAATCGTGGGTAAGCTTGCCGAACTTGAATTCTCTGCAGACCGGTTCGATCGGGTGTCTGATTTCAAGCGCAACCTGGCAATTGTGCCTGTCAGTGCCCATACCGGTGAAGGCATTTCAGATCTCCTGCTGGTAATGATCGGGCTTGCCCAGCGGTATATGGGGGATGAACTTGCACTTCTGGTCGAAGGTCCGGGCGCGGGTACCGTACTTGAAGTGAAGGAAGAAAGGGGACTTGGGACGACTCTTGACGTGATCCTGTATGACGGGACGCTGGCGATTGGTGATGAAATTGCAGTTGCCACACAGGGTGATGTGGTGGTGACGAAAGTGCGGTCGCTCTTAAAATCCCGCCCCTTGAAAGAGATCCTCATTGAAGACCGGTTCGAGCGGGTGAAGTCAGTGGCAGCAGCGGCTGGGATCAAGGTCACTGCTCCGAACCTCGAGAGCGTGATTGCAGGGTCGCCATTTTTTGTAATCCGTGGCAACCGGGAAGAAGTCGAAGCAAAGATAAAAAAAGAGATGACAGAGATTCACGTCAAACTTGCTGAAGAAGGCATTGTGATTAAGGCAGATACTATCGGGGCTCTGGAAGCGCTCTGTAAGGAACTTGAGGGAAAAGGCATTGGCGTGATGCGGGCAGAGGTCGGGCCGGTGAGCCGGCACGACCTGATTGACACTGAAACTATCAAAAACCCGGTATTTCGTGTACTCCTCTCGTTTAATACCCAGATCCTTCCTGACGCTGCTGATATGATCAAAAACCCCCTTTACACGCAGGTAAAAGTGTTTGAGGGGAGAGTAATCTACCAGCTGATCGACCAGTATCTTACGTGGCGGGACGAGCAGAAACGGCTCTTAGAAAAGCAGCGTTTTGAGCATATCGTGATGCCGGCAAAAATCCGTCTCCTTCCCGATTGTGTATTCCGGCAAAGCAACCCTGCGGTTGTCGGAGTGCGGGTGCTTGGCGGAAAGCTGCGCAGCGATGTGAACCTGATAAAAACTGACGGGAAGAAAGTGGGGCATCTCAAATCCATGCAGCTCCGTCAGGAATCCATTCGTGAAGCGGATGCCGGACTCGAAGTCGCGATCTCGATTGAGGGAGTAACAGTAGGACGGCAGCTGAACGTGGGGGATGACCTGTTCGTGGACATTCCGGAGCGTCACGTGAAGGTTCTCGAACGTGAGATGCTCAAAACGCTGAACGTGAGCACGCAGGAAATTCTTGGCGAGTTCACGAAGATGAGGCGGAAAGGTGAACCCTTCTGGGGGAAATGACCGCACAATAGCTCGCGATAGACGCGAGGATTTAATAGCGTACCAGTATAATAAAATGGGTACTTCTCATGTGTAGGCGAAATTGCCGGCAGCCAGAGACGTGAAAAAATCCAATACCTGGGTTTTTTGATGAAAATCAATACGGAGCATAAAAAATGGTGGAGTTAAAATTTGTCGTATCAGACCCAAAGACCGGTCGCGCCTATAATGTGGACGCAAGTGGCGGCGCAGCAGGCGCAATCGTGGGCAAACGTATCGGGGAGGAAATCGACGCGGGTGCAATAGGACTTGCAGGTTACAAAATCCTGATCACCGGTGCATCCGATAGGACAGGAATTCCTGCAAAAAAGAGCCTGCCGGGCGCAGGGCGCAGAAAACTGCTCATGACAGCCGGTGTCGGGTTCCATCCGACTATGGATGGAGAGCGACGGAGAAAGACGATCCGGTCAAACGAGATCACGGCTGACTTCGTACAGATAAATGCCCGCGTAACCATCTATGGAGACAAAACCCTGGAAGAACTCTTCCCCAAGGTCGAGGGAGAGAAAACAGAGAAAAAGGTAAAAGCCGGCAAAAGATAATATATCAATTTTTTTTTTGGTTTTGTTCAACCGTTTTAAACAAATAAAAAAGAGAGAAGAAAATCGCTAGAGCTTATAGTTGATACTGGCTTTGCCAAACGGCGTTGAGTTCTTCGCAGACGTTAACGATTTTCCGTCTTTCCAGAGTTCAACAGTGATATCATGCTTCGTTGACCCGTCTTCCTTGATGAAGGTTGCCGAGATGTTTCCCGTCGCATTGGTAATTTCATACAACCTGTTACCGGAATTTTTCACTTGTTGCATTGCGCCATTCATACCGTACGTCCCGTTAAAGCCACCGATATAACTGACTTTGACAAATACTCCCGTAACGGGGATAGTAACCTGTGTTGTTGGCTTAACGGTCAGAGTACCGGATACCTGCGTCTGCTGGGTACTGGATCCTGTCGGCTTAGTAGTAGTCTGTGGCGTCGATTGCTGACCGACACAGCCACTCAATACTACAATTCCTACCAGTGACAGAACTACAAGGAGCACTACCCATTTTTTATTCATAAAGATCCCTCTTCCGAAAATACGTACAGCAATACCCAAAGGTTGTTCCACAGATCCTTTCTGTTTCTCGTCATGAATATACCTCATCACACTTGTCTGGAGATATATAAGCGATAAATAAGCGAAATACTTTGTTGTTTCAAGTCCGGTTTTTTCGCATCCGGTCACGGGTTAAAAAAAATCAGACCCCGTACCAGGGATTACCCTTTTTTCACGCTCGAGATGAGCGCTTCTCTTAAATCTTTGAAAGGGACATTGTATTTTTTTGCGAGCAGAACCAGTGCCGCTGGGGGGAGAAGATTGCCATCAAACCGCTCTTTGATGATCCGGTTCATTTCAGAAACGACTTCGGTTTCCTGCATCCCCTGCGCTTGTGCAATCCTGCCAATCAGTTTCTGCGATGGATCGTTGCGCTCAAAGATTGAAGATGTGGGTTTGAATCCAACGGGAATGGTAATCTCCGTGATATCAAAGCGGGGAGAGAAAACGCCATTTACCTGACCGAGAAGCCCGTCTTCTTCAGCCCGCTGGAGAAGCAGATTCGCCTGCTCAGTGCTCATCCACTTACGGTCAAGCGCGTAATAATAGACCAGCTCGTTCTTTCTCATCCCGGTTTTCCGGGTGTGTTTGAAGGGTGCTGCGACCGTGATCCGGATAGTCACTTTGAAGCACCCAGAAGGATATTTTTCAGGTCCAGCGCGTCAAGTCCCTCGCCCCGCCCTTCCTTTGAAATATCAATGTCGGTCCTTGATACCTGGTCGGTCAATCTGATATAGAAGACGTCATTTGCAATCGGAACCTTTCCACCGCCGCGAAGTGCAAGCGCGAGCAAAGATACCTGCATATCAACCGCTTCCGTGATCACACCCGGACGCAGCACATCCGGCGTAATGTCCCCAAATGTCGCCCGGTCGACCGCAATCTTCACCTTTGTCTTTACCTTCACCAGTTCTTTTCCGGTCGTCTTGGTAGACTCTGCATTATCAAGACCTGCAATATACTTCAGCGTCTCGTTAAACGGCATTCCCATTGCAAATGACAGATCCACCCGCTGAGGGAAACGATAATAGATCCTTCGCATAGCTAGACTATGTGCAGGTCTTAAAGAAAAAAGATTGCTGAATACTGGTTTTAATCGTTGTCCTGATAACCGGGAGATGTTTTTGTAACAATGCCGCATCCTACCGGGGAAAATGCGATTAAAGCTCCAAAAATGAACTTAAAAAAAAGTCTGGTCTTTGATGTATTTTAAGTTATTCGAGTAACACAGCGTTGATGACGCCGTCCTGACCCGGGCGGCTCATGATACGGGCATTTCCGATCTCAGTCTTGATGATTGCGCCTTTCGTCAGAAGATTTCGCCGCACGTAGTTCGGGTTCGCCCCATTCTCAACAACACTCGCGATTTTAACCTTTTTGCACTCGCCGTTTGTGAGATTGGTCACATTTGCAAAGCTTGCACGGAGCGCACGGACTTTCTGGTTTGCACCGGTAGTACGGATATTCTTTCTCCGGTCTTCACCGATATGGGTATCTGCGGGTGCGAGCCCGATCTCCGTTCTCCGCTTCATCTGTGCCGGGCGGCGCCTGCCACCAGTCACCTTTCGTACTGATTCTCCTTGCCACTGCATGGTGTCACTCTCAATAATATTTCTGCGGAAACCTGTCCCGTAGATGGTGCTCTATATATTCCCTTCAGAATTATTTATAGTATTTCCCGATTGCTTTCATTTTTTCTGCCAGACCCTCAGGGGTTAGCGAGGGTTATTTTTTTTAAATATCCCGGGAATGCTCAACAAAGAAAAAATCAGGAGATCTTTTCTCTTGCACAAGTATTCGATTTTTTAGATTTTTTACGAGAGAATTGCATCAAGAAGTGCCGCAATACCATCACCGGTCTTCAGGTTGGTTAAAAAGACGGGCATCGGAGGATTGTACCGGTGGATGTCTGATTCCATCCGGTCGAGGTTTGCCCCAATAAGGGGGGCGAGATCAACCTTGTTGATCACCCCGATCGTGCAGTCCCGGAACATCATCGGATGCTTGTTTACCACGTCATCACCTTCCGTTGAACTCACAATAACAATTCTCTTTTCTGCCCCAAGACGGAAATCCGTCGGACAGACCATATTGCCCACGTTCTCAATAAAGAGGATATCTATATCATTGAGCGGCAGGTGTTCGATCGCGTGTTCTACAAGGTGGGCATCAAGATGGCATTCCTTACCGGTATTTGCATTGAAAGCCGGGATACCCAGCGCCACAATCCGCTTGAAATCATCGTCACCAAAAACATCGCCGGCAATGGCACCTGCACGCAACCCCTTTTTTTTAAGCAGGGGGACAAGACGCTCAATGAGTGCAGTTTTTCCTGAACCGATGGCTCCAAGCAGGTCGAATGCCCTGACGCCATGGTCTTTTAGGTGTTTTGCATTATTGTCTGCAAGGGTGTTGTTGACGTCGTAAATATCTTTCTCAATCCTGACGTCGATGTGATGCATAGTACAAGGTACGAGCGTACACTGTTTATACCTTGACCCCCAAATTCTCCTGTAATGGCACAAGGCGAGTGCATATTGTATCCCTGCTACTTCAACGCGGCTTATTCACGCCGTCAGGGGCGAAGGGTGGCACGGAGCCGCGGGGCGAAGGCGCCGGTAATCAGTGATCTTGAACGCGCATTGAAACGCGCCGGTGTGACGTTCAGGATTGAGGAACACCACCACCCTGCACACTGGATGCGGCGAGAGGGTCGTATTGTTGCAGAATGGCACGAAGGCAAAGAGGCACTCATCAAAAAAGTTGCCCAGAGACTCGAGGTGAAACGGTGAGCGGTTCGTATGACCTGCATACCCATTCCATCCTTTCTGATGGTGAGATGCTCCCCATCGAATTAATCCGCCGGATGGCAGTGCTTGGGTATACAACGGTTGCTATTACTGATCATGTTGATGCATCCAATACCACATCTGTTATTGGATCTCTCGTTCAGGTACGGGATTCTGCAAAGATTTATGGAGTGAAATTGCTCTGCGGTGTTGAGATTACTCATGTTCCCCCATCGCAGATAGCAGATCTGGCAAAAACAGCAAAAACTGCCGGGGCAGACATTGTCGTCGTCCATGGAGAGACTCCGGTAGAGCCGGTGGCTGCCGGCACAAACCATGCAGCGTGCGGGTGTAAGTACGTGAACGTGCTTGCACACCCTGGACTCATCACCCTTGAAGATGCACTTCTCGCCGTAAAGAACGGTATTGCCCTTGAGATCACGTCCCGGGGCGGCCATAACCGGACAAACGGACATGTGGTTCAGACAGCACGTGAAGCAGCATGCCAGCTCGTTGTCAATTCAGACGCGCACGCCCCTCCTGACCTGCTGGACGAGCGCGCGAAATTTGTGGTCGGAAAAGGGGCCGGACTTACTGATGCTGAGTGCAAACAGGTTATATCTTTAAATATCGACCAGTTTCTTGGTTCCTGAAATTTCTATTTATACCTTTTCTCAATGTTTAAATACTAGTGCGTCTATCATATATAGATTACTAAATTATTTTAGTACCATTGTATCCTGGTGGGTGTTGTGTGAAAGTTGTTGGTCGAGCGATGAGCACCATTGGCAACCGGATGCTCATTATTCAGTGCGATGCCGCGCAGCTTCCCCCATTGTACAGCGAAGTGACTGATCGCAGGATGAAACCTGTGGGAAAGATTCTGGACCTCTTTGGCAATGTCAAAGCACCCTACGCAGCTGTTCTGTGCCGGGAAAAATGTACTGTCCAGCCGAATGAAAAGCTCTTCGCAAAATGATGACATGCCCCCGGGGATACCCCGGTTCTCAAGCAAAAAAAAATAAAAATTGGTGATTGTGGATGCAGGAAATTGAAAAATTAAAAGTCCTTCAGAGTGAACGGGAAGCTCTCAAATTACGCACGAAGGGAAAAGAGACCGAGAAGAAGGCTGAAAATATTACCGAAACGGTCTGCCCGGAGTGTGGAGGCAGACAGCTTGTCCATGACTATGAACGGGCAGAACTGGTCTGTCAGGGCTGCGGTCTTGTCATTGATGGTGACTTCATTGACCGCGGTCCTGAGTGGCGTGCATTCGATCACGACCAGCGTATGAAGCGCTCACGTGTCGGGGCTCCCATGACGTTTACGATCCACGATAAAGGTCTTTCAACCATGATTGACTGGCGCAACCGTGACTCGTATGGCAGGGCAATCTCATCGAAAAACCGTGCACAGCTCTACCGGCTTCGCAAATGGCAGCGCCGTATCCGGGTCAGTAATGCAACCGAACGCAATCTTGCATTCGCCCTTTCAGAACTTGATCGTATGGCGTCTGCACTCGGTCTCCCGAGAAACGTCCGAGAGACTGCAGCAGTTGTTTACCGTGATGCGGTGGACAAGAACCTGATCCGCGGGCGGAGCATTGAAGGTGTTGCAGCAGCAGCACTCTATGCAGCATGCCGCCAGTGCAATGTGCCCCGTACGCTTGATGAGATCGCAGAAGTATCCCGTGTTTCCAGAAAAGAGATTGGCAGGACGTACCGGTTCATCTCCCGGGAGCTCGGGCTCAAACTTCTCCCGACTTCGCCCATTGATTACGTACCGCGCTTCTGCTCCGGGCTTACACTCAAGGGTGAAGTGCAGAGCCGCGCCGTGGAGATCCTGCGTCAGGCAGGAGAACGCGAATTAACAAGCGGCAGGGGCCCGACCGGCGTTGCTGCAGCCGCAATTTATATATCATCTATCCTTGGCGGTGAACGGCGCACCCAGCGCGAAGTGGCTGAAGTGGCAGGTGTGACAGAAGTCACTATCAGGAACAGATATAAGGAACTGGCAGAAAAGTTAGACATCGAGATTATTCTCTGATATCATTTCATTTTTGGGCTCGTAGATCAGGGGTAGATCGTTACGTTCGCAACGTAAAGGCCGCGGGTTCAATTCCCGCCGGGTCCATGATTTTTTTAAATTTTTACATTTACGTTATTAAAAAATCAAAAAAGAAAAGTTACTTTTTATTCATCGTCTCAACTTCGCTTTCCAGGGTGGCTTTGAGTCGTGCCACCGCCTCATTAAGATCGTTTGTTGTTGTCAGGGTGAACTGGTTATCGGTTTTCGGGTCATGGTAGGTTACAATATATTCGATAAGTCCGTCTTTTCCTTTTTTTAATTCAATGATGAGTTTTGCCATTGCCATACACTCCACTTCGATGCCTGAAAGAGATAAAATAATTAGTTTTTGTTCCTTTGAATATTTTTTGTGTCCGCTGCTGAATTTTTCCATTTCCTGCCGTTTTTCCATTTCCTGCTGTCTTTTTCACAACGACAACAACCAAAACCGATATAAGACCCGGCCGAACAATAATGATGATATTAATTATATTATCACCCGGTTAAACAATCGAAGGGAGACTATGGTCGGCTTAAATAATACCAAAAAATCATTTATTCTTATACTGTTTGCTGCACTGCTGTTCGTAATGCCTTCAGCTGCAATCAACACTGCCATTTATGGTGACACCGCAGGTTTCAATCCTGATCTCCATAAGGACACATTCACTATGGTATATTCTCTCCCGGGTTCCCGGGGAACAGATCTCGACACCAACATTACGAAATATACCGACCCCTCGGTTGACGTTATCTTTATGGGGGGTGAGGATACGTTCAGTCCTGCGACCGCATCACTGCTCGAACAGGCAGTTGCATCCGGGAAGATCTTCGTGGTGAGCAATAAAAATTACCAGCAGTTTGATGCCAGTCTGCCAGCTACCAGCAAAGGCTCCGCACCCGATGGACAGTATCTTTTAGTGACCGATCCAAATACAACGCTTGCGAAAACAATTTTTAGTAGTTTACGTACAAACTTCACGAACACGGACCCATCTTCCAAGCGTTCACCTGCTGACGCAAAAGATGGTTCAGTTACTCTCCTGAGTTATGATAACGGCGATCCTGCCCTGCTCTACTGGCAGTACGGGAACGGGTATGTTATTGAATGGACACCCGTATCAAACATCAGATATCTGAACAGCACGGAAGCTGACCTTGTCAATCAACGTTTGATCACGTTTCTTATAAACGAAAAGGTGCCCAGAACAACTGTCACGACCCCAGTTGCTACACCATCGAATGTAGGTAGTGTCTCGGTTTATTCATCCCCGCTTGGGGCCAGTGTCTTAATCGATGGAAGATACTATGGGACCACCCCGGCAAACCTGACAGACATCCAGCCGGGTAACCATATCATCCGGTTGACGTTGAGTGGATATTACGACTACGAAGGTACGATCTATGTGCTCGCCGGTCAGACAACCCATGCATACGGGACTCTTCCCCCCTTAAACCAGGTCATCTCACCAAATACTGTTACTCCCGTAGCAACGCCGATTGTTGTTGCGGTACCGGTGACCGCAGAACCCACGCAAAAACAGGGAGCTTTTGAAAACCCGGGTGTGATAGCGGCCATAATCGGGGTTATTACTGCAACTATCGGTGCAATCGCCACGATATTTTCCCATATATCCAAGGCTAAAAAAGAATGAGGGGTACATCCGCGGGGGGTAAATTCCCCCCTTTTTTTTCAAACGCTGATCATGAACTCATAGTATTCTGACTGAACAATTTCCAGAATGAACAGTAACAACTATATGGAATCCGCAGAAAAACAGTATACCGCAACCTATTATTCCAGGGGCTCGTAGATCAGGGGTAGATCGTCACGTTTGCAACGTGAAGGCCACGGGTTCAAATCCCGTCGAGTCCACTCGTTTTTATCGTTTTAAAAAAAATCAATCGATCCAGTCGAGCGATACGTGGGGTTTTTTTTGCTCTTCCTGCTTTTTCAATTTTTCTTTTACGTTTTTTACTGCAGTAATTGCAGGTGATGATTGTTGTTCGTAGTGCCCATAGTCCATATAATCACGAGTGATTCGGTCATCACCACCTATAGTAATCTCCTGGAGGGGGGATACCTGCTCTTCATTTCTGACGGGTATTGGGGAGTTCTCAACACGGGGTAAATCATAAATCTTCGGCGGGGGAGTTTCGGTGACATGAACCGGTTCCGGTACGGTAAGCGGGGGAGGAGCAACTTTTTTGAGATCCAGAGGAACTGGTGAAGTACCCACAGATTCAGGTGAATTTCCTGACCGGTACATAAGGAAGTCCACAAAATCTTCAACTTCCTTTCGCTTTTCAGGAGACAATCTGTCCAGTTTACTCTCCAAAGATTCCATGCGATGTTCCAAAGAGTTATCTGATAATGAAATATCTTTCATTAAACATATTTATAATCGATAACCTGCTTTACCACTACTTTCTGTCATCGTTGCTTTCGTTTCAGATAGTTCCATTCTTACGGAGTAAAAGACCGCACCCTGCATACAGTGATACCAGCACAAGAATGATGGCACACCACCAGAGGATAAAACCGGTATCCCCGGAAACCAGCGCACTCCAGAATTTCGTGATAAATAATACTACCCCAAAGGCGATGATGATCAATCCACCATAAATAATGACGATCGCGCCGAAGCCCTGAGCGACCATATCATCCATATTCACTAGTGGGTAATCTGTCTATATGAACTCCGCCGTTCCGGTACATCCGCGTTCAAGATCGTTTAATCAAGATACTGTACCAACAGCTCGTCATAAAGGCGTACGACATTGTCTTTGGTTGGGGGCATTGACGGAAACCCCGTATACTTCATTGCAAGAGGGATATCCTGTGTCAGGTTGAGCTGGTACTGACTTTTCGAATGAAACCAGCCCATCTTTTCGTAATAATAGGAAAGATATTCCTGTTCAGGTTGTCCCGGTGTCGGAATAAAAAGCCCATGACGCTTAGTGAGTTCCGCAAGTTCCATCATTGAAGTATACCCAGAGCGGCAGATTACAAACTTCGCCCGGTTCATGAGGCGTACTTTTTCCTGCGTGGTTGCATAGGAAATAAGCGTGCATCTGTCAGAAACTGATCGTGTCGTTGTTTGTTGCGGACTGCCCAGCAATGCTATCGTGGACCCGTCAAGATCGGATAGCATTGGTGTGAGGATCTCCTCAAGACGTGTTCTCTGAGGTTCCGGGCCGGATATCAGGACGAGGAAGTCGAGATCCTGTTCAATATCCATTTTTTGTGTGCTTGAGAGAATTCCTGAAAAAAATACCTTTGAATCGGTCAGCCCGTGTACTGGACGGGACAGTTTTCCCGCAAGGGATGATGCCCCCGGCGGGTTATCGGGAACAATGACCCGGGAAAAATTTTCAAACAGGAAGTGATTTGCAACGATTGCGGAAAGTTCAATAGGCCAGAATAGGAGAGGGAAGTGATAGTGGAGCTGGTGAGTGATAAAGATCGTGGGAATTTTTAACGAATACACTCCGACCCGGTTATCACTGATGATAAGATCGTACCGGTTTTTTTCAAGTATTCGTTGCAGGTTCCGGCGTTCCTCTGCCAGGGCTCTCGAAATGCTTGGCAGGGATGTAATGAACTTCGGGATAAAAAAACGACTTGTGCTGTAAGGAGAAGGGTAATCATTAAACTCGATGAAGCTGCATTCAGGGAATTCATGTTGGAGCACGGTGAGTGCGTTGCCGCACGCAGCGATGGTGACATCGTGATGATGGTCCAGCAGGGTCCTGATAATAGGGATATCCCTCGTGGCATGACCTAGACCCCAGCTGAGCGGAGAGAGCAGTACGTGAGCCATCCATCACCCTGTTACCTATCCATAGGTGTAATCCTGCTTGAGTATTGAATGATTCGGATTTGAAATGACAGGGGGTGCACCACAAATACCCGGTTGTGTCACCATTATTTTATTAATTATTTAATCAAATGAGTGTTAATCATTCAGGAGGGTTCGTATCAACCCGCTGGTCAGACTTCTACGGTTCGGGGACTATGGGTTATTGTCCATCATTGTCGGGTTGTTCGGAGCTTTTCTTGGATCCTCCACTGTAGATATCTCTCTTGTCTGGCTTGTCATTTTTATCATAGCCTCGTCTGCGTTCGGATTTGTGGTAAACGATATTTCAGACCGTGACCTGGACGCACAAACGCCTTTTCCCAGAAATCCGCTTGCAGACGGTTCGATGTCGTTGAGCTTTGCGGTCCTTGTGAGTGCTGTACTTCTTCTTATCACCCTTGTGAGTATGGCGCTCCTGCCGGCAAAGCTGCTCTGGATAGAAGTCCTGATCCTTTTTATGTTTGTCACGTACTCATTCCTCATTGAGACAAAAAACATTGCCGGACTTGACCTTGTCTACCATGCAATCCTCCCCATGCTCTGCGGAATGCTCGGATACCTCCTGTATCATCCGTTCGATCGAATGGGCATCATCTTTTTTTCTCTCCTGGCAATATTTGGTATCATCAGTGAACTCCTCAATGAGATCCGGGATATTGAAAAGGATCGGAATAAACGGAGAAATTCGGTCATGATTATAGGAGAGCGGGCAGCATTCAAGTGGACCATTGCACTCATGGTTCTTGCGTTGATACTCTGCGCCTTCCTCGTCTCAGTAGAAATGGGTTATTACTGGCTGCTCCCGTTGTTCCCCTTCGGGATATTCCTTATTAAACCGGTGATCAGGGCGATGAACGATCCCAGCTACAAGACAAAATTTGTTGGGGAAATGAATACCCAGACAATAAAAGTTGCCGGTATCTCACTTCTGGTCTATTGTGCACTCCGGTTTTTCGGATTCATGTAAGAAAATTTCAAAGAGATACACCTGAGCATAAAAAATTATTCCCACCGGTGCTGGTACCCGCGTTTCTCTACGGGCTGATCATCAATTATGACGATTTTTTCTTTGATTGTTGTGCCGATAACAGTGTAGGAGACGCCATGAACCGGATGCCGTTGTGGGGGCAGGGTAAAGATTAGTTCGTAGTCCCCTCCGCCATAGAGAGCAAGTTCACGGGCATGCTTTGCAGGAATCCCCGCAGGGACTGGTAGTTTTGTTGAATCAAGGGAAAATCCACATTCATTAACACTGAGCAGATCATAGAGCGAAAGGGCAATCCCGTCACTGTCGTCCATCATCGCACTGACGCCTGCCCTGCCAAGATGCTGACCTGCCTCCACCCGGGGTTGTGGTTCAAAGAGTGCCATTTCAAACTGGACGTACCCGTCAAGGTATGCCTGCGCCTGGCCAGGAGTCCCGGTGATACAGACAAGGTCACCCGGTTGTGCACCAGTACGATGCACAATATGAGACTTGTCGACAAGCCCGAGCCCGGTAGTAACGATAGTAAGTTCCTGGTGCCGGTCTATATCCCCGCCAATGATCGCAGCACCGAACCTTGTGCAACAATCCTGTGCACCCTGCATGACGCCGGCCAGATTCTGCCATGTATCAAGCCCGACAGCAATGAGGAGATATCTTGGCTCTGCGCCCATGCTCGCAATATCGGAGAGCGTAACCGCTGCACTCATCCAGCCTATCTGCCAGTCGCTCATACCCTCTACAAAGTCAGTAGTACGGTGGAGCATATCCGTTGTCACCACCATAATCTGATCACCACAGGGTACTTCGGCACAATCATCAAGGCATTTCTCTTTTCCGACAATTCCCATCACGACGTTTAAGAGTTCACGGTCATCCACTCTTGCGCACCTCCTTACCCCGTTCGCTCTTATACTCTTTGAAGATGTGCTCGATCATTTCGGATTTCTTTTCCCGTTCATGCTGAGCCTGCTTTTCCTGCCAGCATATAAGAGCAGCTTCAAGCGTTTCCTTCCCACAGAGCCCTCGCTTTCCTCGTACCTGAACACCGGCGTCCTTATCAGAAATAAGAGGGACCCCCCATTCCCGGAATACCGGAAGCATCTGGGGATCACTTTCTGCAAGCACCGCGGCACCAGTAACAACCGTTTTTACCCGAATTCCCGCGAGATCCTTAACCACACTTCTCCCCCAGCCATCAAGCCGGGTCACAAAGATAATGTCTCCTTCTTCTATCCCAACATCCTCAGTGAGCCGGCGAAGCCCTTCTTTTGTCAGAGCCTCCATCACTTTGACCGGCAGCACTTCACCATCCATTGAAAGCTCAGCAAACTGTTTGATGCGTACGAGGCGTTTGGAAAGATTCCGGTTATGCCGCTCTTCCTTGCGCAGCCGTTTTTTTAAGCTCTGGATGATTGCATCTTTTTTTATCACTTCGGTATCCTTCGCAAGCTGTGCATCCTGTGACGTGTGGATCTTCCGGAGGCGTGCCTGGAGCCTCTGGATTTCGTAGTCCTTTTCCTTGACTTCTTCCTGCAGCTCTCCAACAAACGTACGCAGGCGCTTCACCATCCCATCAAGCACCCTTACCTTCTCATCATGCTTTACTTCTACCGGGACCATGGGTGCATCGACTGACGGTGCCGGCGTTATGGTGTCCATATCACCGATCACCTGATCGAGTGACTGCCCCCTGATAACCCGTGCCCGGACTTCGTCAAGATCATGGCCCGGGGGAATTCGTTTCAGTAAGTTCTGGAACTTATGCCGGTACTGGCGATACGCATCAAGCGCAGCAGAAAGTGCATCACGTTCATGATCGTTGCCATACGGAAAGGCTGCGGTAAGTTCTACCTTTGTCTCAACGCTCACATCCTGTTTCGGGGTATAAGCAACAGCGGAAAATGCCCGCCGGATCTTCTCTACAGAATAGGGCATTTCCTGCACATCTGATGCGATAATGAGGGGTTTTCCTACGCGGTAGAGTGACTCAACAACATCTCCCATGTTCATCTGCCGGGAACTTGCAAGATGAAGCAGGTTACCATCGAGATCGAGCGCTGCGACTGCTGTTGTCGTACCGGGATCAATCCCCACAATCAGGTACCGCGGTTTACCCGACAGGGGACGGAACCGGATCCGCTCAAGGCGTTTGCCACTGATCCGAACCTGGACATCGGCACCGCGGTACGTTGAGACCGGAACCTGATCTCTTGTCGCAAAGACCCGGAATGCCACCCTGCTGCACCCGCCAAAAGCCCGGGTCTCCTTCTTTTCGTACCGGAGCCCTGCTGCAACAAGAGCCATCTCGATCTCTCTCCCTTTCAACTGCACAGCCCCATGAATCTTTCGCACGTAGCGGTTCTGGCTCCACCCGCCTTTTCCCAGGGACCGGTGCCGGCTTACTACAATCTCACTCTCGTTTTCAAATGCTATGACCTCTGCTCCTGCACCAAGAGAGGCCACTTGTGCAGATGTGCGGGCTTCAGCAAACGGGTCAAACCGGTTGAAGCTGATGTTGTACCGGGCAGCAACCTTACCGAGCGTCTCCTTGCGTTCCCCACCTGTTACCTGAACAAGCCGGGTCTGCGGTGGCAATGCCTGTAAAAAGAAAAAAAGATCGTGCTGGTCAGCGGCGATCTCCTGGAGGCTGTCCACGGCAAGTATATCCGGTTGTTCTTCGTTGAGCATCCGAAAGAGCCGGAACATCGAGACCTCAGACTCGCTCTCAATGACCTGTCCCTCCATCCGGATAAGGGCATACATCGGACGCCGGGACCGTGACCTCACCGAACCTTTGATGATATCAATGCCAAAAACCTTTAATCGATCACGCATCGCATCGCATCCCCGCGATCATACTGCACCTTGTATTTCCGTTTAAAAAACGTGAGGATATTATCAATGTCACGCTCCAGGATTGACACGGCATTCGGGTGAGTGGTTCCTACCCACTGTGGCCAGTCAATGATAACGCACCTTCCCTCCTCCATGAGGATGTTATATTCTGAAAGGTCAGCGTGGATAATTCCCTCGTGATATGCAATGCCTGCATTGGTGAGGATCTCATCAAGCACTTCTTCTGGCTCTTCAACGCGGCAATGGTTGAGATTCGGACCGGTTATCAATGCCATCACGACCGTATGACGGTTCTGTCCGATGGGCAGCGGGACACTGACTTTCGGGTGCAGGGCGGTAAGAGCCTGGTATTCCCGTTCGGCCGATCTCCGGGATGCAATCAGCCAGGGACAGTGCCCTTCCTCAGGCATGTAATCCCGGTTGAGCCGTGCTGATGAGAATGAACGCCCCCCAATCCGGTGAAACTTGATAGCAACCGGGCCAAGCCCCAGAGCTTCATATACTACAGACTCCTTTCCCTCGCCAATCTTCGATCCGAGTGCCGATATCGTCCCGTTCCGGGTGAGGGTCATGAGCGCAAGCGTGTCGTAACCACCAAAAACAAGGGCATATCCATCGTAGGGCACGGGATTGAACCGTACCATTCCCCATTCGATCAGACGGGCGAGGCGGTAGTTAACTTCGGATTCTGAAAGTTTGGTTGCTATTTTGATCTGTTCCAGCGGCACCCATGCGTAGTGTTTCATCCCACGTTCAAGCGCGTTGAGGATGGATTTTTCATATTTGTTCAGGGTGCGGATATGCTCCGCGGCGACGACCATAATCGTTAGAGTGGTTATGTGTAAGACTATAAAATCACATCTTTATACATAGCGACATAAGTTTTCAAGTAAAAATATAAAGGAGTAGCCCCTTAATAAGAATGAGGGGATATTGATGCAGAAACTCGGTGTAAAAAATTCAGAATACGTAGTTCTTAAGATACAGCAAGAAATCGGACGTTCTGATGATTCAAGATATGATCATCGTTTGCATGGAGTACTCCTCGTAGCGAAAGGTCGGGATTGTTATGAGGTTGCAGAAATATTAGGACATTCTCCAACAACAATTGAAAGTTGGGTACATTTATTCAATGATCGAGGGTTTGAAGGACTTCATGACGAGACTCGTTCAGGAAGACCTTCACGGATCCCAGAAAGTATAGTTGAGGAAATTAACAAAGATTTGCGGAAAAATCCCGGAGAGTTGGGGTATTCTCAAAATTTATGGGATGGCAAGTTGTTAAGTCATCACTTGAACGAAAAATACACTCTCTCAATAGGAGTCCGGCAGGCACAACGATTATTTCACAAAATGGGATTCCGTCAACGGAAACCACGTCCCGTAATATCCAGGGGAGATCCTGTCGCTCAAGAAGCCTATAAAAAAACTCATTGAGTTGAGCGAAGACGACAAAGCTGACATATGGTCGGTTGACGAGTGTCACTTCCAACAGCACGGATCACGATGTGTCATGTGGATTCCCCCGGAAGAAAAAGATCCTATCGTTTTGCAGGAGCCAACCAGATTTCATATCAGTGTCTTTGGTGCGGTAAATGTTGGAACCGGGCGACTCATTCATCAAATGAGTGAAACGTTTAATGCGGTTACCTTTTTGGATTTTCTCAAAAATCTCTTATATTTTCGAATACGCCCGAAGGTAATTCATCTTATCCTCGATAACAGCAGATATCATCACGCAAAATTACTGGAACCTTGGTTGGATGAGCACAAAAAGGAAATCGTTCTCGACTTTCTGCCACCTTATAGCCCTCAATTGAATCCAATCGAACGGGTGTGGAAAAAGACCCGACAAAAAGCTACACATAATCGATATTTCCCTGCGCTTTCTGACCTCGTCAAAGCTGTCCAGATGCAATTCTCCCGTTGGAGTCTACCGAATGATGCTCTGACTCGATTATGCACAATCAGTTAAGGCGCTGTGTATAGATGTCATATAAAAAACATCAACGCAACCTTAAACATCTTTTATCGTCCAGATAAAAAATGGATTTGACGAATGCAGTGCAACAAGTGCAGGAGGAACGCGGTACTTTTCCAGGAATACTCCGGGCAGCACCTTTGCAAACAAC
>Ga0315274_10000407_pt1 | contig 67566 bp, 70 predicted proteins | sample YL17G02_20_MG_FD_203700 | JGI IMG/M metagenome (GOLD analysis project Ga0315274, IMG submission 203700) | Sediment microbial communities from Yellowstone Lake, YNP, Wyoming, USA - YL17G02_20 | ecosystem: Environmental > Aquatic > Freshwater > Lake > Sediment | place: USA: Wyoming | collected... | reverse complement strand
CTGCGAAGAACAGTGCTACCCTATACTCTGTGCAATCCCTGAAGAAAGTAAAGCATCGAAGGGAGCCGGCTCATCTGGCGGCCGCAGCAGGCATTGGTCTCGTCCTGGTCGCCTGCGCTGCCTTCGTAGGGGCTTTTGTCATGCACCTCGTCGGTAGGCCGCTGGGTTGGTCAGTCTTGGCAGTTGTTGGTGGCATGAGTGCGCTAGGCCTGGCCGGTGTGAGCTTCATCGCGGATCTTGCTGAGACTCAAGCAAAGCGACTGCTGCACAAGGAGGAACACTGATGTCCGGGATTCTTCGTGCGTTCAACGGAAAGACCCCAACCGTAGCATCCTCAGCATTTGTCGCGGACACGGCCGTCCTGATAGGAGATGTGACCGTCGAGGAGGGCGCCAGCATCTGGTATGGGGTGGTCCTCCGTGGCGACATTGCGCCCGTCGTCGTGCACCGCAACGCCAACGTCCAGGACAACGTGGTGGGGCATGTAGATATCGACGTCCCTCTCATTATCGGCGAGGGCGCCACTATTGGCCACAGCGCCGTCTTGCATAGCTGTACAATCGGCCACCACTCCATGGTGGGCATGCACGCCACCGTCCTCACGGGAGCCACTGTCGGTGACGAGGCAGTGGTGGCCGCCGCAGCGCTGGTTCCTGAGAACAGGGTCGTGCCTGCCCGGTCAGTCTCGATGGGTATCCCCGCACGCACTGTGCGATCACTTGCAGACGAGGAGATACAGGAACTCCATCGTCGAGCCCAGAACTACGCCAGATTGGCAGTGATGTCCATGGCAAACTCTGAACACAAATGACGCTAGCATCGGACTGATCGGCACCCCGAACTCCTTATTCTCTTCACACTCCATGCACGTTTCTCCTTGCATTTTCTGACCCTCTCCTATACTTCACCCAACCAATGCTACAAGCCAATCAGCCGAAGAGCCTCTTGGTAACGACCCGACGGATGTCGCGCCGTATCTTCATACCCTGACAACAAGGAGAGTCAGACATGAGCAAAACTCGTACATCACGGTGGGGTGCAGTCTTCACTGTCGCACTCGTTCTATGTCTTGTGGTCCTCTCAGGCTGCCGCCCTGCAGCCACCTCCTCCGACCTCGACCGCGTCAAACAGGACGGCGCTCTGACTGTCGGCAATGACACAACGTATGCTCCTTTCGAGTTCGCTGACAGTGCCAACGAGCCGACGGGTTTCGACATCGACCTCATTGCCGCCGTCGCCGAGAAGCTTGGTCTGAAATCGGACATCGTGACCACCGCCTGGGATGGCATCATCCCTGCCCTCCAGACGCGGAAGTTTGAGGTTCTCATTTCGTCCATGACGATTACCCCCGAACGCGAGCAGGAAGTCAGCTTCTCCATTCCCTATTACCGGGCGGACATGGGCATCGTGTTCGACAGGACTCTCCATACTATAGCAACCGCTTCGGACCTCGCAGGATTGAGGGTTGGCGCTCAGGTCGGAACCACGGGCGAACAGAGTGCACGCATGATCGACGGTGTGACCGACGTTCGGTCCTACCCTGACATCCAGCTCGCGATGGCAGATCTAAAACTGGGGCGTATCGACGCTGTCGTCAACGACTTCCCAGTCAGCGCGTTTTACGCGAAGGACTCACCGACGCTCACTGTCATCCGTACACTCAAGGTGAAAGATCTTGACCTCACCCAGTACTACGGCATAGCCATGCACCTCGAAGACACGCAACTAAAGGCCGCTGTCGACAAGGCCCTGCAGGACCTTGCCAACGATGGAACGTACGACACCATCTATGCCAAATGGTTCGGAGGGGCACCCGACTTCCGTCCAGGAGACCAGAAGCCCTGACACCTCCGCTGAAGCTGCGGTACGTGCATGTCCGCCGTACCCGGGAAGGGTACGGCGGACATGAGCTGCCAAGCTGTCTCTTCGCCTAGAATGCAGTAGTCACATCAATGTAGCCCTTTCGCTGAGCCTGGCGACTGCCGAAAGAGACCAGAACCGATCCGAGCGCAAACAGAACCGCTGCCGACAGGGCCACTCTCCCCAGCAACTGGAACGTCGACATGTCGGAGAGAAAACTGGTAAGGACCTTCCCCGAGACTGCCCGCCGCATGAGTTCGATGAACGGACTCATGGGAACAAACTCCGCGATCTCTGCAAACACCGCTGGAAAAGCAGTTGGAGGAAACAACGCCCCGCTCAGCACGAACATCCCCCCAAAGAGCGCGTCGACTACGTCGATGTCCAGCTTGATCGTCAGGAGGAACACAGAAGCCATGGCCAACCCCAGGCCGGCAGCCACAAGATACCCGAGGACAGTGCCCGCTATGAGGTACCCCCAGTTGGGGTGAAACGGCAGACGCAACGCGGGAACGAGCCAGCACAGATTAATGACAATTCCTGCGAGTGCGATAAGATAGCGTGTTGCGGCACGACCGCACAGGTACGTCCGGTACGAAGTGCTCGACAGGAAGATGTACTTCAGCGTCTGATAGTGCTCTCGGTCGTCGTGGACACTGAACGCCATATCGAAGAACACCATGCTCAGTGAGTAGTAGAAGATGGTCCCGTACAGTGCGTACGGGAGCAGTCCCGTCTTCTGGCCGAAGACCCCATACAGAATGATGACCGCAAGAAAGCTGCCGATCGGATATGCCGCAAGGTACAGCACCCACACCCACTTCTTCGTCCAGTTGCTCTCGATCTGCAGACCGACATACATGGAAGCAAGGAAACCCTTCATTACTGCCACCTAAGCGTCAGGCGCGCATCGCGCCTGGCCTTGTACTCGACAGACCGCAGTGCCCACGATGCGATGAATGCAAACACAAGACCCAGCCCGATGAGGATGAGCGACTCCCATCGCCAGTCCAGCACCCTCACTGTGAACGAAGGGACCAGAAGCTGTCTCAGTGCGTCAAGCCCAAGTGTCGTCGGGATGAGTGCTGCGATACCAAGCAGGCCCACTCCCAGGAATCTGGCGGGAAAGTAGGATCCCGAGAGAACGTTCGTCGGTTCCATGACGAGATCGGCAGTGCGCCATGCGTCGCGCCCGTGGTAGAGAAACAGCGACGAGAACACGATGCCCAGCCCATACATCGAAAACAGGGTCACAAGGAAGACGAGCAAGCCTAGGGGCAGGTGCAGAACCGTGAACTCCACCTTGAACACAGCGATGCCAAAGAACAGCACCGCCAGAGAACGGAGCATCGTATGCATGGCGCCGCCGACAGACAGACCAACGAGGAACGCGGACAGTGGGGCGGGGCTCACAAGCATCAGCTCCAGGTTCCCCATTTCTTTCTCCCAGTACAACTGCGTCGCAACACCCCACAGAACGTTCAGGAAAAAGGGGGTCATGAACCCGCCCAGCACCACCAGTCCGCTGAACTCAGAACCGGTGCCAAGCGTCCGGTAGAGGTAGATGTAGGTCGCCATCGTGAAGAAACCGCCCAGGACACTCGCGACGACCCAGGTCGCCTCGCGCATCTGTCCAAAAATGCGCACGTAGGCGCGCGCGTTGAGCGTCCTAAGAAACAGGAGAAGCTGCTTCTTCTTCATCTTCGAACCTCCTGCCTACCATCCTAAGAAACGCGTCTTCCAGAGTAGGCTCGAGTTTACGCATGTACTCGAGGGTTACCCCCTGCCCTGCCAGTGCCGTGATGAGGCGGGCGATGTCACTCTCGTGCATCAGGTGTGCGACAAGCATGGGACTGTTCGTTACCTTGTCGGCACCCAGGACGAGATCGTTCCCCTCGCCCATGAATGCAGTGATAAGGTCAAGCTGCTCCCCGTCGAGCCGATCGACCGTAATCTCGTAGTGGGCCCTGCTGTCCAGGTCCTGCTTAAGTTGCGATGGAGCTGCGTTCGCAAGAATAAGCCCATGGTTGATGATAGCCACGCGCGAACAGAGTTCATCGGCCTCTGCCATGTAGTGTGTTGTCAGAATGACCGAGCGTTCCGGTTTCCCCTGAACCCAATCGCGCACGATGCTGCGGATGATGACACTCGCCTCGACATCGACGCCAAGCGTCGGCTCGTCGAGGAACAGCACCTTGGGGTCGGTGACGAGACCACGCACCAGATTGACCTTCTGACGCATGCCGGTGGACAGACGGTTCATCTGCTGACGCCTGCTGTCCCACATTCCGACGACCTTGAGGTATTCCTCGATCCGGGCGCGCGCCACAGGCGTCTCCATGCCATAGAACTGACTGAACATCCAGAGCTGCTCCTCGACGGTGAGAATGCCATACCCCGAGGTCTCGCCCCCGGAGATGAGGCTGATGAGCGGACGTACATGAGCGTAGTCCTTCTCGACGTCGAAGCCGGCCACAGTGACGCACCCGGACGTGGGAAGCAGCAACGTCGACATGATCTTGATTGTCGTGGTCTTGCCGGCGCCGTTCGGGCCCAGAAGACCAAAGATCTCACCATACGAGACGTCGAAGCTGACGCCCCGCAATGCGTGGAAAGGAGCCCTGCCCCTTTGGTTGAAGACACGAGTGAGGTTCTCTACTTGAATAGCTGTATGCATACAGTGCTACCTCCAGAACAAGTGTGGGGAAAAGCGAACTGTATGACAGGAGAGATTACTGACGGACTCTGTGAGAGTCGGTGACTGAGGAATTGACTGTCCTGCGTTTACTGTGGCAAACTCTTGGCTGCAGCTTGTCCAATCAACAGCACCCCTGTCATCAGTTGGTGCGAATCCTGTTCTCTACCATTGTCGTATCTCCATATACACGAATGTCCATACGCGCCCTCAAAGCGCGCCTTCGAGACTATACCAGAACGTATCCGTCTTGTCAAGTGGTTGTGTGTCGCGCCCTGCTACTTGTTGCCGACAGCAAATGATGGCCCTGCTCACGCACCAGCTCTCGCCCAAGCCAGTCATGACGGGCGGGGGCGATGGTCCCGGTCCCGCACGGCTCACGACGAGCCAGCATGAGCAGCGAGTCAGCCGCTCCTCATGGACAACACAAGCCGCCATCCCCTTTTCGGAAAAAGGCGGCTCTCGGCGACAATGATATTGTCAGGCTACATGAAGCGCTCGAAACGCTCCTTGCCGGCCTTGCAGACTGGACAGACCAGCGGAGGCTGCAACCTTGCGCACAGGTATCCACAAACCCTGCATCGCCAGACCGGAAACGCGAGCCCGCCCACATGCATGTGTTCCATCTCCTTCGCGTCCGCCGTCGGCCCGCCGACCGGACGCCTGTCCGGAATGGATGTGGCGGTCTTCTCGCCACGACTGATCTCGGGCGAGACATATAGTGCGCAGTAGCATGCCCCGTATTCGTCGAGATCCGCGTCTCGGTAGTCACATGGACAGACGAGGTCGACATCCCGCTCTCTTACTCCTGATGCCAGACGACAGGGACAGGCGCGATATCCGTAGCGTGCCTCGTTCTCCAGCAGACCTCGGACAAGCTCCCTGGCAAAAGCGTCGTCAGGATTGACACAGTATCCTGCGTCCCGTGCCTCGATGACCAGCCTCTCCCAGACCTCAGCGACACGCTCGTCGGCTACCCTGCTCATTCGGCCGCGAGCTCCCGAATCTTGTCTTCCTGGAAACCTACAACACAATCCTTGCCGTCCAGGACGATGGTCGGAAATGAACACGCTGGGTTCCATTTCAGGACCTCCTGCTTGGCCAGTTCCCTGTTTCCACCCTCCTGGTCGTCGACATCGACGTAGTCGTACGCTACACTCAGCTCCTGAAGCAACGCCTTGGCCTTGCGACACCAGCCGCAGGTCGTCAGCGTATAGAGGAGGACCTTATGCTTGTTGTGCATTCCTTCGACATGCTTGGGTTCCAACATTGTTCGCTCCTTGACGTAGATGGATGCCTAAGCGTGCAACAATGATCTGAAAACCTCGACGGTCTCGCGACACTGATCGATCGTCACATCGTGGTGCGTGACCAGTCGAACAGTGGTCGGCGTGACAGCATTGCACAAAACGCCCTTCTCCTTGACCGCGGCCACGAACGACGGCGCATCGCTGCCACTTGCACTGACGTTGACCATAACCATGTTGGTTTCGGCTTCAGACGGGTCAGTTCCATACCCGATACCGGCCAGCTCGCTTGCGAGCAGTTTCGCATTGGCATGGTCCTCCGCCAGCCTGTCCACCATCGTCTCAAGCGCCACAATACCGGCAGCCGCCAGAATGCCGACCTGACGAAGACCGCCTCCCAAGCGCTTGCGGTTCTTGCGCGCCCGTTCGATATAGTCTCTTGACCCTACGAGCAACGATCCGACAGGAGCACACAAGCCTTTGGACAGACAGAACATGACAGAATCGGCGTAGGATGCCCACACGTCCGGTGTGATGCCAGAGGCAATCGATGCATTGAAGATCCGCGCTCCATCCATGTGCACGGCAATGCCGCGTTCATGCGCCGTTGCCGAAATCTCGCGTACGTACTCGATGGGCCATACCTTGCCCCCACCTCGATTGTGAGTGTTTTCGACAGCAATAAGGGACGTGCGTGGAAAATGGATGTTGCTGGAGTCGCGGATTGCGCGCTTGACATCATCCGGATCCATGACGCCCCGCCTGCCTGGCACCTGCCGAGCCTGAACGCCCGACAGCATTGCAATGTCGCCAACCTCATAATAGAAGATGTGGCTCTCGGCTTCCGTGATAAGCTCGTCCCCACGCTGCGTGTGCGTCATGATGGCGACCTGATTGCCCATCGTGCCTGAACACACAAACAGACCAGCCTCCTTGCCCAGCATTCTTGCGCCCAGGTCTTCCAGTCTGATGACAGTAGGGTCCTCGCGGTAGACGTCGTCGCCGACCTCGGCCGTCGCCATCGCGTCGCGCATGGCCTGCGTAGGCTTCGTAACGGTATCAGAACGAAAATCGATCATTGTTCCCTCCAAGCGGATTGAGTCCTCTGCGATGCACAGAACGTTTAGACGTTCTCGACGTTGACCGACTTGACTCCCCGGATCCTGCTAACGTGTTCGACGATCTCGTCAATCGTCGGGTCCAGGAACTTGTCGTCAGAGTTGATGCTGACTTCGACCCTGACTGTACCCTGGTCAATGCCGATGTACTTGACCATCTTGAGCGTGATGATGTCGACTCCAACCGGCGGCCACAGCACATGCTTCAGCTCCTCGGTCACGGTCTTGACGTCAAGCGTGAAATCATAGTCGATACCCTTCACCTCTTTCTTGTATTTGCGGATAGCCGACCGGAGCCCGTCGACAGCGAGAACCGAGCAGTGCATCTTGACAGGAGGGAGGCCCCCCAGCTCGTCGGCAGCCTGTTTCCATGTGATCGCCTCAGCCTCGTCGATCGTCTTGCCCTTGGCCAAGTCAGTGATGATGGAACCTGTGGCTATGTTGGAGGCACAGCCGTAGGACTGGAATTTCACATCCTCGATACGGTCGGTTGCCTTGTCAATCTTGAGGTAGACCGTGATCTCGTCGCCGCACGCGGGCGACCCTTCAGTAGCGCAGGCATCAGCGTTTTCGATGACACCGATGTTGTGCGGGCTCTTGAAGTGCTCGATGACTTTCGCAGTGTACTTGATTGCCATGGTAACCTCCCTAATGCGCAGGCGGCCTGATTGTACTCTGAGCGCGCAAGCGTTCCACGATCGGAACCAGCTTTGCCAGGGCAGTATCGACGTCAGCCTCAGTGTTGTACCGAGACAGCGTGAAGCGGATCGAGCCGTGCGCCTGTTCGTGATTGCGCCCGATCGCCATGAGAATGTAGTTCGGTTTCAGCGTCGCGGCCGCACAGGCCGAACCAGTGTCGACCACGATCTCGTCCATGTCGAGGAACATCATGATCGCCTCGCCCTCGATGAACAGGAAACTGTAGCACAGATGCGACGCAGCCCTTCCGGCGCCGTCCGGTCCATTGAGCAGGATATGCGGAACGTGCTCACGGATACCAGTAGCAAGACGGTTCGTGAGGCTTCGCATGTGCTCAACATCATTGTCGAAGGTCGCGTACAGCAATTCGATGGCCTTGTCGAATCCTGCAATGCCCATCGTGTTGGGTGTGCCCGGCACAAGCGGAGAGTACGACTCCGAGCCAAAGGTGATGGGGCGCATCTTCGTGCCCTTCCGCACGTAGAGAGCACCAACGCCTTTGGGACCATGGATCTTGTTGCTGGAGAAGCTCACCAGATCCGCCTTCACCGCGTCGACATCCAGTCGCTGCGTCTGCAGTGCGCTGGCAAAATCCACATGATATGGAATCCTGCGGCCCACGTGCTGTGACGCCTCGGAAATGATGGTTCCTGCGTCGGCGAGAGGTTCGATCGTGCCAATCATGTGGTTGACACCCATCAGGCTGACCATCGCCGTGTGCTCATTCAGGACCGAGGAAAGCTGGTCGAGATCATACGTCCCCTCACCGTCGACCTTGATGTAGTGAGCCCTGTAGCCTTCCTTCTCCAGCGCCCTGTACACTGCAAGCGTAGCAGGATACTCGATCTCGCTGGTGACAATCTCCGGTTTGTCGACTGCCTGCGCCCACGTCGAGCCCCGTAGAGCTATGTTGATGGCTTCAGTGCCACTTCCCGTAAACACAACCTCATTCTGCGAGGCTCCAATGGCGGCTGCAAGCCGGTTCTGTGCTCTCTCTATGAGTTCTGCGGCACCAGTGCCGCACTGCGTGAATGCTGCCGGTACCGCGTATTTATCAATAGCAGCAGTGCGCATGGCTTCCCAGACCTCAGGCGCAACCATCGTACTGCGAAAGTTGTCAAGATAGATCATTGCCTACCTCCTTTTCCTGTGGCGGGCAAGAACAGCCTCGAATGCAAGATTGCCTCTTTCGGCCTATCACAAACAGGGCAAGTCAACACGCGAACAAGCGGTGAATACGCGTCAACGCGTGGAGTGGTGGCGACTCAATGTGTTGTACGTGCCTCTCATGTCTCTGTAGTGCTTCACGTCAGAACGGGACAGTGCCAGCATGTGGCGAACAACATCGGGCTGACTTGGATACCGCTCAGCGATAGCACGGTATCCCATGAAAGCCTTGCGTTCGGCTTCCACGGCAACGCTGAGTCCCTGGAGCAGAGCACTGTAGTCTAAAACGTGTTCTGGCCTCAAAGGAGCGATGGCTTCCCTATGCGGCTCGTAGACAACGCCCGCATATGCACGGTGCAGTTGCTGCAACAGCTGAGCATGGGCGGCTTCGCCGGCTGCAAGCGAGCTGAACGTTGCCTTCAGGCGCCTGTTGGGGGTCATCTCAACAAGTTGCAGGTAGCGAGCACGTGCTTCGACCTCATCCTCGATGGCATCCTCCAGCAGCTCCTGGAGACTGAACGGCGCTCCTTGCGCTTCCCGCGCTACATGCTGTCCGACACCACTTCCCAGCGACCGAAGACGCTGCGGCGCCCGCCACAGAGTGCGAAGGCTGAAGACCCCACCAATCGTTCCTCCCTGCCTGACAATGTCATCCTCGAGCTGAGATATCAGCTCGTCGCCACCGCTCAATCGACGCGTCATCACCAGGAATACGGTGACGCCTGCGAGTCCGACCGAGCGGACAAATCCGGATACCGCAGGCACGACCGCCCCATTCCAGTAGGGAAAAACGAGAACAAGCCAGTCCCCTCGGTCGAACGACACGCCGGGGGTGCTCAGTACTCCCAGGTCAAAGCCTCGGACTGCCCGCCTCGCTGCACGTTTCCATCCGGCAGGCTGAGCAGTGAAGCGATCGGTCAGGCCAAAGAGCTGGGCATCCAGTGCCGCCGCCGCGCCTTCAGCTACCATTCGAGAACGCCCCATAACAGAGTAGAACACTGTCTTTGTTGTCATTGAGTTGCTCCTCTGGCGCAATCAGCCCACCGCCATTGTAGCCGGTGGGCTGACGAATACAACGCGAGACTCAGACGGTTCAGAACTGGATGCCAGACTCCTCGAGCTTGAGCAGACGAACCCACTCGTCGTCAATCATCTTCTGCATCTCGACGATGACGTGTTCGTTCCCAGGCTTGAACAGATGCCTGAACCGCGTCTGACCCTTGAGGAACTCCTCAATCGGTTTGCGGTTGGAGGGCTTGGTGTTGATATGTACGACACCGTTCTCGATCTCGTACAGTGGCCAGAAGTTGGTCTCGACGGCCAGCTTGGAGTATTGCATGGTAAGTGCGGAATCAAAGGACCAATTGGTCGTGCAGGGCTGCAGAACGGCAAGAACGGTCGGACCATCAGCATTGAAACCCTTCTGTGCCTTCTTGTACAGGTCCAGCGTGTTGTGAACTGCTGCCTGGCCAACATACGGGATACGGTGAGCCGCTACAATCTCCACGAGGTTCTTTCGCCACTGCGGCTTGCCGAAGCTGACCTTTCCCGCCGGAACGGTCGTCGTGCTGGCACCGAACGGGGTCGCACCGCTGCGCTGGTTGCCGGTGTTCATGTAGCCCTCGTTGTCGTAGACAAGGTACATGAACTTGTGCCCGCGCTCAAGCGCTCCGGACAGAGCCTGGAATCCTATGTCGTACGTGCCGCCGTCGCCTCCGACCGCGAGGATGTTGACATCGCCGTCGATCCTGCCACGACGTTTCAGAGCCTTGTACGCAGCTTCGACACCTGAGGCGACCGAAGCCGCGTTTTCAAATGTCACATGCATCCACGGAGTATTCCAAGCCGTAAACGGATAGATCGTCGTTACAACCTCAAGGCAACCTGTCGCACTGATGACAATGACTGGCTTGTCGGAGGCTGCGAGAACAGTCTTGATGAGAGATCCAATGCCACAACCAGAGCACATCCGATGGCCGGACACGATTCGAGCATCAGCACCACTAGTCTTCAACGCGATTTCTTGCAGCGTAGGCATGTCTGCTACCCCCTCAGTCCGATGTACCGCTGATGCTCTGGGTCGAGTTTGCCGGACAGCAGTTCCTCAAAAACGGCTTCGATTTCAGTGGTCATGATGTCGCGACCACCCAACCCATAGATGTAGCTCTGCAATGCCGGTCGCTTGTCCAGTTCCCACAGCGCATTGCGGAACTCAGAGTAGACCGGAGCATACGCGCCGAAATCCATCGATCGATCGAGAACGCCGAGGACGGGAACGTGACGGAGTGCATCACGCACTTCACTGTATGGGAATGGTCGGAAGAGAATCGGCTTGAGCATTCCGACCTTCTTGCCCTGCGCACGCGCGGCATCGACGGCAGCCTTCGCGGTGCCGGCAGCCGAATTGAGGACGACGACGACAGCTTCCGCATCGTCGGTACGATAGGTCTCGAAGAACGGGTACTGCTTGCCGGTGATGGCTGAGAGCTCGGTGCCGACTTCACGATAGACTTCGAACACCTTGCTCATTGCCTCTTCCTGAGCGCGCTTGAACTCGAAATAGTAGTCCGGGAGGACCAACGGTCCGACGCTCTTCGGGTGTTCGACATCCAGCAGAGCACGATCCAGGGACCGCACGCCGACGAACTTCCGTACGAGAGCGTCGTCGAAGATTTCGACTGGCTCCACCGCATGACTGGTGATAAACCCATCCTGGTTGACCATGGCCGGTAGCTGAACACGTTTGTCCTCAGCCACACGGATGGCAAGCAGCAGGTTCTCGTAGACTTCCTGGGCATTCTCACTGAAGATCTGAATCCAGCCGACAGTGGTCACACCCATGACATCCGAATGATCACAGTGGATATTGATCGGGGCGGACAGCGCCCGGTTGACCAGAGATATGACAATGGGCAATCGCAGCCCCGGCGTGACAGCAACGACTTCCCACATCAGGGCAAGTCCCTGGGACGAGGTCGCCGACATGGCACGAGCACCAGCTGTTTCGGCGCCGACAGCCGCTGACATGGCTGAATGCTCTGACTCGACGGGCACCATCTCTGTATCGACAATTCCATCTGCGACATACTCCGCAAACTCTTCCACGATCGGTGTCTGAGGCGTAATCGGGTAGGCAACGACGACGTCGGGGTTGATCTGGCGCATCGCTTCAGCAGCTGCCTGTGCTCCCGTAATCGCTTTCTTCACTCCCATGACATCTCCTCCCTACAGCTTGCAGGCGGCTTGCTCCGCCTCTTCCTCGCGAATCATGCTGATGCACTTGGTCGGACACTCATGGGCGCAGGTACCACATCCCTTGCAGTAATCAAGGTTGGTCCCCAGGCGCACCACTCCCTTGAAGACCCGCCCGCCTTTGCCAGGCACGCCCTCATCCGTCTGTCTGACGGGAATAGCCATATCGGGACAGTAGCTCACACAAATCATACAATGGGTACATTCAGAAGCGTTCCAGACAGGACGGAGAACACGCCAACCACCGGTCTTGTAACCAAGCGATGTAGCTGCTGGCAGCGCCAGGCCAAGTTCAAGTTCCTGCCATGTCTTTCTTTCGCTCATTTGAACACCTCCTCATAGCCCTTTCGGAGCATGCTGATATTCTTCTGTACCTTCTCTTCGCCTATCTTTGGCAGGAAGTGCTCGCGCAAGACATCCTCCAGCGACTCCATCTTGACAATGCCGGTCAACTTCACGAGTGCCCCGAGCATTGGCACGTTCGGTGTGTCCATGCCCAGCAATTCCAGTGAGATGCCGGTAGCGTCGACACCGTACAGGGTGCCGTTGAACTGCGCCAACTTCTTGATCTCAGCGGAGCACACTTTGGTGTTGACGATGAGGATGCCAGTGTCAGGCAACCCTGCTGCAACCGGGATGGAGCGCATGATGCCAAAATCGAGCACCATGACGACATCAGGGCTGACAATCGGCTCATGGCTCCTGAGTACCTTCTCAGCGATCTTCGTGTAAGAGACAGTCGGAGCACCACGACGCTCAGACCCGTACTCGGGGAAAGACTGAATGTACTTGCCCTCCCTGAACGCCGCCTCAGCCAGCAACTGGGACCCCGACTTGGCTCCCTGGCCCGCTCTGCCATGCATTCTGACTTCGTAGACTTCCTTCATGTCTCCTCCCCTTTGCAGACCTCGACCGCAGATTCGTGGTTCCATGGCATACTTTCAGGCTGAGTGCTTTGCAGGACTTGCAGAACCCCTCCTGGGTCAACCATGCAAGAAGGATCTGACCAGACGCGCTGTGTCAAACGACACTCACCAGCCCCTCCTGCGTTGACATTATAGGATGCGTGGAGGCAAAAAGCAACGGAATATCAAGAAACCATCACAGTCCAGAACACTACCACCGACCTCTCCGAGAGGTGCCGGACTCCTGCATTGCGGCCTGCGCGTGCCTACTTCCCGATCGCCGACCCAAGAAGTGTCAGCTGATGTTCAAGCCAAGGCACAAAGGCACCTTCAGCCGTTGCGCCGAGAGCATCCAGACTGCAGGCAACGATGCCGTTTGACTGCCGGCTGACTCCGGTGCTGCCTCCAGGAGCGACATTCACGACGACGACCTGGGTCTTCTCACCGGACCCCCAGTCGGCAACTCTCGAGGCCGCCTCTGCCCCCGAGAGGTCAAGACCCTTCAGGCCCGGCTGAACCACAACCCGCAACCCGAAGTCCCCAGCTGCGATTGACCACGTTGTGTCGCCTGCCAGGAACGCCCTGGTACCAGCACTCCAGACCAGCCGTTTCAGTCGACCATCCGCCTGGCTGCACTGATCCATGAACACTGCATATCGCGAGTCGAACTGTTCCTTGAGCTCTGGGTACATTGCATCCAGCGTATCGCGTATCAGGCGAGCCATGTCTGCGGAATCCCGAAAAGATAGCCATGAACCTTCCGCCGTGCCCTTGTCCAGGGCGGCAGAGAGACTGACGAAGCGCACGCTCCCCTGTTCCATCTCGCTGGACCATGTATCGATAGAGGTCCCGGTCTGGAAAACGACAGCACTCGTGGACACAAGCTTCTGTGCATTCTGGAGAGGTGCTCCGTCGTCTCCGGCAAGAACCTGAACCTGCAACGCGGTGCCGGCGATAGCCTGAGCGATCAGGGCCACCGGCTTGATCGTCCCCGAGATGATCGTGGGCCGTACCACGTTGCGCGGACCACAACCGGACACTGCCATCGTCACTACCATGGTGAAGGCGAGGATCATCCGAAGTTTCTTCACTCCAGCCTCCTTCACGAGTCCGTTACTGGCGGAAACTCGTGTTACCGGTTACGCCGAATCGTCCCTTCGAGGGAGCGTCCTCAACAGAAGCTTGATGAGACCGTAGAAGATTCCCAGCACGACAAAGATGAGGACATAGCTCAGTCCGCTGATGCGCAGACCTGCAGCAACAACAGGATCCATGGCCACCTCCTATCGTACCAGGGCCAGGATCAGACCTCCTGCGATGATGGAGGCGATCTGCCCTGCCACATTGGCGCCAACGGCATGCATGATGATGAAGTTGCTGCCATCTTCCTGCTGCGCCATTTTCTGAATGACGCGAGCAGACATCGGGAACGCCGATATGCCACACGCCCCGATCATCGGGTTGATCTTTCGTTTCCGGAACAGGTTGATCAACTTCGCGAAGAGGACTCCACCTGCCGTGTCGAACACGAAGGCAATGAGACCCAACACGATGATGAGGAGCGTCGTCGGACTCAGGAATTGCTTTCCTCCCATAGAAGACCCAATCGTGATGCCCAGCAGGATGGTCACCAGGCTGGAAAGCTCGTTCTGAGCAGTCTTGGAGAGACGCTCCGTTACCCCGGACTCGCGCAGCAGGTTGCCAAACATGAGGCTGCCGATCAGGGCCACGGACATGGGCGCTATTATACCGGCGATGAGCGTGACAGCAATGGGAAAGATGACTCTCACCGTCCTCGAGACCTCGTGTTCAGGGTTCTCCATGTGAATCATGCGCTCTTCGCGGGTCGTGAGCGCCCGAATGACCGGTGGTTGAATGACCGGGACAAGCGACATGTATGAATAGGCGGCCACGGTGATCGGGGCCAGCAATCCTGGAGCAAACCGGGTAGCGACATAGATCGACGTCGGTCCGTCGGCTGCCCCGATGATTCCAATCGCAGCAGCCTCTCTGAGACCTGGAATGCCCGTGACGCCGGGGATGCGTCCGACCAACAGAGCCAGCATCATCGTAAAGAAGATTCCGAATTGCGCTGCCGCCCCAAAGAACAACATCTCGGGATTCTGCAGGAGTGGACCGAAATCGATCATTGCTCCCACGCCGATGAAGATAAGGATGGGGAAAAGCTCATTCGTGATACCGCCCTTGAACAAGACGTCCAGGAAGCCGCCGCCGACCGCCGACGAAAACGGGATGTTGGCCAGCAGGCAACCAAATCCTATAGGCAAAAGGAGATTTGGCTCATACTCCTTCTTCACTGCGAGCCAAATAAGCGCCAGACCGACGCCGAACATCGCCCATACGCGCCAGTCTGACATGCCGACAATACCGCGCAACAAGTCTGTCACACACTCACCCCACTTTTCCTCGAAACGTGCTTCCTGTAGTCATTGTACAAGACCGGACAAGTTCTCCAAGAATGCGGAACGCTCCTCGTGTGCCGATGCCTCCGAGGAGTGTTCCGCCTGGGAAGGCTACTACTGCCTGTCAGGCAAGCTTGAGCAGAAGATCCCCAGTCTTGACAGTCTGGTTGGACTCGACGGCGACTTCCTCGACAGTGCAATCACGCGGAGCAAGAATCTCGTTCTCCATCTTCATGGCCTCGATGATAAGCAGGGTGTCGCCTCTCTTCCAGGAGCTTCCGGGCGTCGCCATTACCTTCAGGATCTTGCCGGGCAGCGGCGATTTCATGGCTGTAGCACCGGCTGCTGGAGCAGCGGGTCTTGCGGTCGCCGGGCTCGCGGCAAGTGCCTGAGCAGTCACTGCCCTGGGTGCAGGAACAGGCGCAGGGGCAGCGACAACAACCGGAGCAGGAGCAACGGCCGCCGGAGCTGACACTGGCGAATGCATGGATTTCTGCATGCCTACCTCTTCTACGTCGACGTCAAACGTCTTGCCGTTTACGGTGATCCTGTACTTTTTCATTGTCTATCCTCCCGTCAGCGCCAGCGCAGCCTGACTGATTGTTCATACGGTCGTCGTCTCCATGCCGCGTTGGCAGGGGGCAATGGCGGCTCTGACTGCTGGAACGACACTCCGGCAGCGGCCATCGCAGCCAGGAATGCCGCTGCAGAGGCGTCGTCAAGAGCGGACAAATCGGATGCGAAGGCAGGGCTTTCGTTTTCTTCGGCCACAGCCAATGCTGCTCCTGCAACGACAGCGAACTCCTCGTCGGTCACGTCCTGTCCGTGCACATCCATACGAATCATGACGGTCCTTCCTAGAGCGGGATGTTCCCGTGCTTGCGCGTCGGTCGTTCCTCGCGCTTGTTTGCGGCGGCTCTGAAGGAGCGGATGACGCGGCTTCTAAGCTGGGATGGCTCCAGAATGTCGTCGACGAGACCCCGCTCTCCGGCCACGTAGGGGTTATAGAGCTTCTCCTTGTAGTCGGCAATGAGCTTTTGACGGGTGGCCTCCGAATCTGCAGCCTCGCGGATCTCCTTCGAGAAGATGATCTGGGCAGCACCATCTGCCCCCATCACAGCGATCTCCGCTGACGGAAGGGCAAATACGAAATCTGCGCCAAGGTCCCGGCACGACATCGCGATGTACGCTCCACCGTATGCCTTGCGAAGGATAACGGTTACCTTGGGCACGGTGCACTCCGAGAAGGCGTAGAGAAGCTTGGCTCCGTGCCGGATAATGCCCCCGTGCTCCTGATCGACGCCCGGAAGGTATCCGCCGACATCCACCAAGGTGAGCAGTGGGATGTTGAAGGCGTCGCAGAACCGGACGAAGCGGGCCGCCTTGTCTGAGCTGTCGATGTTCAGGACTCCTGCCATCGACCTGGACTGATTGGCGACCACTCCCACGACTTGCCCGCCCATATGCGCGAAGCCAACGCAGATCGACTTCGCGAAACCCTCAGCTATTTCAAAAAACTTGCCTTCGTCCGCCAGACTCCCTATGACCTTGCGCACGTCATATGGCTTGTTCGCTTCCGCAGGAATGATGTCCCCGATTTCCGCCGTGTTTCGATCGACGGGGTCGTCGCTCTGTGCCGCAGGAGCGTCTTCGCTGTTGTTCGCCGGCAGATAGGACAGGAGCTCCTGGATCAGCTGGATGGCCTCCCCATCATTGGCTGCCGCCAAGTGAACGTTGCCGCTCTTCTCCGCGTGCACGGTGAGACCTCCCAGCTCCTCGTCCGTGACTTCTTCGCCCATTACGCTCTGGATGACCTTCGGACCGGTAATGAACATGCGGGCCTGGTCGGTCATGACGACAAAATCCATGATACCCGGTGAGTACACTGCGCCACCGGCACAGGGACCCGCTATCATGGAAATCTGGGGAATGACTCCTGAGCTGATCGAATTTCGGTAGAAGATGCTAGCGTAGCCCTTCAGCGAGTCAATTCCCTCTTGGATGCGAGCTCCGCCGGAATCGCTGATACTGACAATGGGAGCTCCGAATTTCAGAGCAAGGTCCTGAACATGAGCGATCTTGGCTGCGTGCATCTCGCCGAGTGAGCCCCCTGCGACAGTGAAATCCTGAGAGTAGACGAAGACCAGGCGACCATCGACGTACCCGTGACCTGTGACCACTCCATCGCCGGGCAATTCCTGCTTGTCCAGTCCGAACCCGGTATTCCGGTGGCTCACGAAGACGTTTTCTTCCTGGAATGACCCCGGGTCCAGCAGGAGCTCGATGCGCTCGCGTGCAGTCAGCTTACCCGCTTCGTGCTGTTTTTTGATACGACCGGGTCCTCCACCTGCGATGATCTGCTCCCTTTTCGACCGCAAGGTCGAGAACCGTTCATCATTCTTCATACAACCTCCTCACAATTTCGGCTGGCAAATGAACGTGACAAACACTCTTTACAAGTATACGGGGTTCACGACAGCACTCAACCGGCCACACATGCGAATGTCCCCTGCGGCAACGCCGCAGGGGACAAAGAAGCTTGAATCAGGCTTAGCAAGTTCCCTTGAATTCGAAGTAGTGAACCTTGCCGTCCAGTTCTTCCTTCATCCGGATGGCGTTCACCGGGCAAACCTGCATACACTGGCCGCACCCAAGACACTTCTCGGCATCCACGGAGGGCTGCCTCTTCTCCGCATCCCACAGAATCGCTCTGTGAGCTCCATCGCTACAGGCGCGGAAGCAGTTGCCGCAACCAATGCACTTGTCAACGTCGATGTCCGAATGAGAGCGAGGCGTGACCAGCTCTTCCTGGCCCTTGATGCTCTTAAGCGCCTTGCCGACAATGTCCAGGGGTGATGCATATCCCTTGCGGTCCAGATAGTCTGCAAGACCGCTCTTGAGATCCCTTATCGTGCCAAACCCATGGTGCATCGGGAGCGTACAGAACTGCACGTTGGAAGCTCCAACAGCCATCAGTTCCACCGCATCGCTCCAGGAGTAGGCTCCGCCGTTCCCACTAATGGTGATGTCTACGTTGCGGGCAATCTCTGCAATGGTGCGGAGAGTGAGGGGCTTGATCGCCATGCCCGTCATCCCTGAATATGCCCCCTCTCCAAAGAGAGAAGGGCGTGGTTCAAGTGTCTCGACATCGATCCCGATCAGCGCGGGCACCGAGTTGCTCGCCGTGACGCCGTCGACGCCGGCCCGCTTCAGTGCCTTGGCGATCTCGACAATGTCTGTAACCTGCGGGGTGATCTTGATGAAAACAGGAGTCTCTCCGGCAGCTTCCTTGACCCACCGTGCTACCTTCTCCGTCGCCTCGACGCTCTGTGCAAGCATATGGCCGGGAGCTTCACCCATGCTTCCCTGCGGACAGCTGAAACTGCACTCGATAAGGTCGACGCCGGCCTTCTTGAGCTCCCACACGAGAGACTGCCAGTCTTCCTTTCTTGATCCCATGATGGAACCGGCAATCATCTTCGTGGGGAACATACGCTTCAGAGTTGTGACCCGCCCACAGATCTCGTCGATGTGATATTGCGAAATGAGGTCGATATTGCCCAATCCCCACAGTTTGTGCGCCGCCGTGCCAAACGACGACATCATCGGGTATTTCAGGTTAACGGGATTGCTCTCGACAGAAGTAGTCTTGAGGACGACTCCGGCCCACCCTGCCTTCAGTCCGTCAATAGCTATATCGAGCTCGTCCGTGGGCGGAGCCGCAGACAGGATGAAGGGGTTCTCAAGACGTATGCCCAAGAAATCATAGGAAAGGTCGTGTTCTCGATACATCACTTACCTCCTGCCACAAACGCGGCAATTCCCTCCGCCGCTTTCTTGCCGTCACACACGGCCTCCACAACAGTCTGGGCGCCATGAACGGCGTCGCCACCGGCATAGACGCCCGGCATGCTGGTCTGCATGCTGTCCCCTACGCTGATGAGTCCTAAGTCGCTGCGAGCGAGATCAGGGAACACACCCTCGTCGACGCGCTGTCCGATAGCGACGACCACCGTGTCAAGTGGTATGATGAAGCTCGACCCTGGCAGGGGTTCAAACCTGCATCGGCCGGATTCGTCCTCTCCACACAGATGAGCCTGAGTGACCTGCAGGCCCTCTACATGATGGCTGCCAACAACCTTGTCGGGGATTGCCAGGAACTGATAGGTCACGCCGAGCGCCGTGGCTTCTTCGATCTCCTTCTTGAACGCCTTCAGCTCCTTGATGCCACGACGGTAGACCACGGTGACGTCTCGTGTCGGGTCTTCCTCACGGAGCATGGAGGCTACCTCGATTGCGACATTCCCGCCGCCGATAACCCCTATGCGGTTTCCTGCACCGCTGATTGCGCCGGATTTCATCTTGCGCAGGAGTTCGCGGGCGTGGTGCACACCCACCAGCTGAGTGCCTTCGACGTTCATGTCACTCTCAGAGGGCAGTCCTGTTGCGACGAAGACAGCGTCATAGTCAGCAGCCAGAGGTTTCACGTCTGTCACGCGCTCCGTATGGACATGCGCAATGAATGTGGACGTCAGGAAGCGGACTTCCCGTTCGTCGACCTCGCGCGGATACCGATGCGTGGATACTTCCTGACTGGGCACGCCGCCCACCTGCCGAGCCTCGAACACGTCACAGGAGAATCCCCTGACCCTGAGCTCGCGGGCGCAGGCAAGTCCCGCAGGACCAGCCCCGATGATCGCAACCTTGCCCACAGTGGCTTCAGGCAGCTCCATGCGATCAGATGGGTCGGTCGAGTCTGTTACGAAGCGATGCAGCTCCCGTATGCGCAGAGGAGCATCGATCTTCGACCGCGTGCATACAGACTGACAAAACGCTTCTTCGGGACAAATACGACCACACGTCTCAATGAATGGATGAGCATTCTGCAGAAGAGTCCGGGCACCATGCAAGTTCCCGCTGCGAATCGATTGGATGAACTCGGGCACCGGAACGTGCGCTGGGCACTTCGCCTGGCATGGCGCATCGTAACAGTAGAGACAACGCTCGGCCTCGATGGCTGCCTGCTGCCGGTTCAGCGTCTTCTCAAATTCCTCCATTGTTCCTCCCACTTGCCATGATTGCCGTCAACAACCTGCGCAACCACGCCACACCGGGCCGCCAACGGCACACGCAGGTGACTTGCAGGTTGTCAGAAACCGCTTCTCTTGAGTTATATGCGAATTCTCGGGTTTTCCAACCTCATCGAGCCCCGGCTGGATCCGGAGCAGACAGGGGCCGGCCTTTCGGCCGGCCCCGTGAGACTTGCCAGAAAGACCCCTAACCCACGAAGTGACAGGAGACCACGTGACCAGAACCCATGTCACGCAGCTCGGGCTCCTGCTCGGCACATATCGGTTGTGCGATGGGGCACCGCGTTCGGAAGTGGCACCCACTCGGCGGATTCACCGGACTGGGAAGGTCTCCCTTGAGCACAATACGCTGGCGCCGCATCTCAACCCGCGGATCGGGAATGGGCACCGCCGACAGCAGAGCTTTCGTATACGGATGCAACGGATGTTTGTAAATATCCCTGCTTTCATCCACTTCGACAATCTTGCCCAGGTACAGCACGACCACACGATCACTGATATGCTTGACCATCGCGAGGTCATGGGCGATGAACAGATATGTCAGTCCCAGGTTCTGCTGCAGATCTTCGAGCATATTCACAATCTGGGCCTGGATACTGACATCAAGGGCCGAAATGGGTTCGTCCGCAATGATGAACTCTGGATTCATGGCCAGAGCTCGAGCTATACTGATGCGCTGACGCTGTCCCCCAGAGAACTCATGTGGGAACCGGTTGGCGTGTTCCGGATTGAGTCCAACCGTGCGCAACAGTTCCTGAACACGCTCCCGGCGCTCGGCCATGGTTCCAATACTGAAGATGTCCATCGGTTCTTCGATGATGTTTCCTACGGTCATCCGTGGATTGAGCGACGCATAGGGGTCTTGAAAGATCATCTGCAGTTTGCTGCGAACCTTGCGCATGGCTTCCCGCGTCAGGGCGCACAGGTTTTCGTCACAATAGGTAATGGTACCCGCCGTCGGCTCGTACAGACCCACAATGGTTCTGCCAACGGTCGTCTTACCGCAACCGGTCTCACCGACCAGTCCCACCGTTTCGCCCCGACCGACCTCAAACGAAACATCATCGACAGCCTTCAGACTGGCCCTGTGTCGCGCAAGCGGTCCGCCGACATTGACTGCAAAGTACTTCTTGAGATGTTCGACCCTGAGTATCGTATCCATCGCTATTCCACCTTCACAAATCCAGGGACTGCCGGCGCAATCGGATGGTGCAGAAAACACCGGGCACGGTGCCCGTCTCCGACTGTGACGAGCGGCGGTTCCTGCTCACGGCAGATGTTCATGGCGTACTTGCAGCGTGGAGCGAACTTGCAGCCGACGGGAGGCGCCAGCAGGTCCGGGGGACTCCCTTCGATAGGGACCAGACGTTCCCGGTCCTCGGCGTCGAGGCGCGGGACGGATTTCATGAGTCCCATCGTGTACGGATGCCCGGGCTTTTCGTAGAGATCGTAGACGTCCGCTTCTTCAAGCACGCGTCCAGCATACATGACAACCACCTTGTCGGCCATGCCGGCTACGATGGAAAGGTCATGACTGATGATGATGATGCTGGATTTGAGTTTCGCTTTCAACTCCTTCATCAGTTCCAGGATCTGCGCCTGAACCGTAACGTCCAGAGATGTTGTTGGCTCGTCGGCGATGACCAGTTCCGGATTGCACGAAAGCGCCATGGCAATCATGACGCGCTGCCGCATGCCGCCCGAGTACTGGTGGGGATAGTCACGCATGCGTTCTTCGGGGTTGGGGATACCCACCAGGGCGAGCATGTCGACGGCCCTCTTCCAGGCCTCTTCCTTTGTCGCAAGGCCATGCACCACCATGGACTCCGCCATCTGCAAGCCAATGGTCAGCACCGGATTAAGAGAAACCATCGGATCCTGGAAGATCATGCTGATATGGCGGCCTCGGACTTTCATCATGGCCTCGGCAGGAAGACTCAGCAGGTCGACCATCCCCTCGTTGGGACCGTTCTTCTGCATCCGATCCGACATTCCGAGCGCTGCGCCATCAAACCACACGTGCCCACCCTCAATCCGGCCGGGAGGGCTCGGGATGAGGCGCATGACGGACATCATCGTCACTGACTTGCCGGAACCGGACTCGCCCACAATGCCAACGACAGAGTCCTTTGGAACGGTCAGGGTCATATCGTCCACGGCATGGACAACTCCCGCGTACGTGTGAAAATTGGTCGTAAGACCCTGGATGCGCATCAAGACATTGTTTTCATCCATTGCGAACCACCTACTGCCTCAGGCGTGGGTCCAGCGCGTCGCGCAGGCCGTCGCCCAAGAAGTTGAATGCGAACATCGTGAGACTGATCGCGAGTGCTGGAGACATCACAAGGTAGGGGAATGAACGGATGGCTTCGGTTCCGTCCGAGGCAAGAACGCCCCAGCTGGCCACCGGCGCGCTGACGCCCAGCCCTATGTAGCTGAGAAAAGCCTCAGTAAAGATCGCAGATGGAATCTCCAGAGTCACTGTGACAATGATGGGACCCATGGCATTGGGGATCAGGTGCCTGAAGAGGATACGGTTGTTCGGGGCGCCGATGGTCTTCGCGGCCAGCGCGAACTCACGTTCCTTAAGCGACAGAATCTCGCCTCGGACAATGCGCGCCATGGGCAGCCAGTAGGTGAGCCCGATGGCAATGAACACATTTACCAAGGGGTTGACGCCCTTATCCTTGAACAGCACCGTCAGCAGGATAACGATAATCAGCGTCGGGATACCATACAAGATATCGACGATACGCATCATGATGTCGTCGACCCGCCCTCCAAAGTAAGCGGAAATACCACCGTAGGTCACGCCGATGAGAAAGTTGAGAGCTGCGCATACGATGCCCACCGCAAGCGAGATGCGCGAACCATACATGACACGTGTCATCTGATCGCGTCCCAGCTGATCCGTTCCGAAGGGATGTCGCAGCGTGGGGGACTGAAACGTATTCTCCAGGTCCTGATCTTCATAGCTGTATGGCGAGACCATCGGTCCGACGACGGCGACAACGAGCAGGGCGATGATGATCCAGAACCCTACGACAGCCAGCTTGTTGCGGCGAATCCGGCGTATGGCGTCGCTCCAGTACGTGGTCGGCCGTCCGGCAATCTGTTGCAGCTCCGCAAAGTCCTTGGAGGCAGGTACGAACGAACCTGCATCAGGGGCAACACCGTCCTTGAATTGCCATGCAGTCTGCGCAGCCATCACGACACTTTTCTTTCAACATAGCGGATACGTGGATCGAGCCAGGCATACGTCATGTCCACCAGGAAGTTCATGAACACCAGCAGAGCGCTGTAGAAAATGGTCACGCCCAGGATGGTCGTGTAGTCGCGGTCATTGATGCTGATGACGTAGTAACGGCCCAGACCCGGGATCGCAAAGATCTTCTCGACAACAAAACTTCCCGTGAACACCGCCGCGATAAGCGGCCCCAACACTGTTACGACCGGGATGAGGATGTTGCGCAGTACGTGCCGGAAAATGACAAGACGCTCGGAGAGTCCTTTTGCCCGTGCCGTCGTGATGTACTCCTGTCGCAGGACCTCGAGCATGGACGAGCGCACAAGACGCGCTATGAATGCTGTCGGATACCCTGCCAGCGTAAAGGCGGGAAGGATGATCTGTCTAAAGGAGCCCCAGCCAGCGGCAGGCACGACGTGCAGTCCCAAGGCAAAGATGAACATGAGCAATACCGCCATGATGAAGTTGGGGACGGACACGCCCAGGAGCGCAACGAACATCACGAGACTGTCCTGCCAGCCATTCTGCCTGAGTGCACCCCAGATGCCCAGCGGGATGCCAATGACGACGGCGAGAACCACCGCCACCGCTCCCAATGCGGCCGACACAGGGAATCCATCGTTGATGATGTTATTGACAGTACGGTTCTTGTACTTGAAACTGGGACCCAGGTCCCCCCGCAGAAGGTTCTTGATGTAGTCGACATACTGTTTCCAGAGCGGGTCGCTCAGGTGATAGCGGGCCTCGAGGTTCTTGACGATCTCAGGTGGCAGCTTCTTCTCACGGGCGAAGGGGCCCGATGGAAGCAAGCGCATCATAAAAAAGGTTGCGGATGCGACAATGAGGACGACAAGAATCATCGAGAGCACACGTCGCAGAATAAACTTGAGCATAGGACCTCCAGGGATACAACAGGGGGCGGCTCTCCAGCTTCGACAGCAGAGCCGCCCCGATTCTTTTCCTGTCTAGATCGTGTGTGTCGCCGTCAAGGGACCTCTGGCAGCTACCCCATGTAGGCGTTCTTCCAGTCGACAAATCCCAGCGTCGACTGATAGAAGTTCTTGATGCTCTTGCTCAGGAGCACCGGGTTGGTGTAGTAATAGATTGGAAGAATGGGCATATCCGTCATGAGGATCTTCTCTGCGGCATGCAGTGCCGCCATGCGCGCCTTCGGGTCGAGAGTCGCCTTGGCCTTTGCAATGAGAGCATCGTAAGACTTGTTGCTCCAGCCAGTGTCGTTGTTTCCGCCACCCGTGACCCACATGTCCAGGAACGTGTTGGGGTCCATGTAGTCACCGATCCAGCCCGCACGGCAAACACTGTAGTTGAGGTTCGACCGGTCATCCAAGTAGACGCCCCACTCCTCGCTCTTGAGGGTGCAGGTGATGCCCAGGTTCTTCTTCCACATCTGCTGGATCGCCTCGGCAATGGATTTGTGCCGGTTGGAGGTGTTGTACAGTATGGCGAAAGCGGGGAACCCCTTGCCATTGGGATAGCCGGCCGCAGCAAGCAGTGCCTTGGCAGTAGCGATATCATTGTCCGCGTAGAACTTTTCCTGCGAGGCCGTACGGAAATCGCTGCCAGGAAGCGCATCTGCAATGCCGTAGGGAACATAACCCAGCGCGGGAACCTCCCCGCCCTGAGTGATGGACTGCGTGATGCCCTTGCGGTTGATCGCCAGGAGCAAGGCCTTGCGAACGCGCACATCGCTGAACGGCTTCTTGGTGACATTGACCAGATAGTAGTATGTTCCAAGGTAAGGAAGGATTTGTGCATCGCCTGAGGCGACCAGCTTGGGCAACTCTGAGATGGGTACGTCGCGCGCGGCGTCCAGCTGACCGCTCTGGAACATCGCAAGCGCAGTCGACTCATCTTCGACCATGTAGTACGTGATCTTGGTGAGCTTGACCTTGTCCTTGTCCCAGTACGTCGGGTTCTTGACAAAGACCATCTTCTCATTGTGTGACCACTCGATAAGCTTGAACGGTCCATTCGTCACACACGTCTTGACATCGGCGGCCCACTTGTCATTCTTGCTGACAACAGCCTTGCAGACCGGCATCAGCGTAGGGAATGCGGTCAGGTTGAGGAAGTAGACGGTGGGAACCTGGAGATAGACCTTGAGCGTCTTGGCATTCAGTGCCTTGACACCAATGTTCTTGCTGGGGTCGATCTCTTTCTTCATGTCGGGCACGGCGACGTCCTTGTCCCCTTCTTTCTTCGTAAGAGGATTGCCTTTGGCGTCGACAGCCTGGACATAGTACTTGCTGCCGACCTTGATGGACATGTTGAAAGCTTCACCGCCATACACGTAGTAGAGCTGGTAGGCGTATTCGGAAGCTATCTCCGGACTGAGCGCGCGCTTCCAGGCATACTCGAAATCATATGCTGTGACAGGTGTCCCGTTCGTCCAGTACGCATCGCGAAGCGTAAACATATACGTCTTCCGGTCCGTGGAGATCGTCCAGCTCTTCGCAATCGCTGGCTGCGGCATGTTATTCCTGTCGATGCGCGTCAGCCCGTCAAAGACCTGCAGTTCGATGTTGGCTTCCGGAATGCCAGTTGTAATGGCCGGATCGATCGCTTGGGGCTCGGTCCCCAAGTTGTACGTTACCTCCTGAGCAACTGCCTTTGCTGACGGTACGACCGCCAATCCACCAAAGAATGAGACCAGGAATACCGCTATCAAGACAAGTGACAGTGCTTTCCTCATATAAGCCTCCCCTTTCCCAACAGGATTTGTCGCACCTGCGACTATTCTTAATGCTATCGACTCGTGGGAAAAATGCAACGGGGCGAGACCGAGAGTTCCAACCCTTCTCTCGGTCAACACGGCAACGTGCAGAAGCGCCGGTCACGAAGGCCGGCGCTTCTGCATGCAGTTGGTTCGAGCTACTTGCCCTTCGCAGTTCGAACCGGCGGAGTAGCCTCTGAAGAAGCGTCCTTGAAGAGCTCCTTGATGGTGCCGAGACTCCCCAGGAGAGCGCTGCTCTCGTACGGCAGGAACACCTTGTTAGCTGGGTTTGCGCTGATGGCTTCGAGCGTCTCCATGTACTTCAGCGCCAGAACGTCCTGGGAGGCGCCGCCCTCGTGGATGCCCTGAAAATACGCAATCACCGCTTGCTTACGAGCGTTGGCAACTGTGATCAACGCCTGTGCTTCACCCTCAGCACTGAGGATCCTCTGCTGCCGATCGCCCTCGGCACGAAGAATCGCACCCCGCTTCTCTCCTTCAGCCTTGTTGATCTCGGCTTCCTTGAATCCTTCGGCTTCGAGAATGGCGGCACGCTTGCTGCGCTCCGCCTTCATCTGCCGCGTCATGGCCTCAAGGATCTCGGCCGGCGGGTTCACCGACTTGATTTCCGCACGTGTGACCTTGACACCCCATGGGTCCGTTGCAACATCGACAATCTGGGTCAGCTCGTTGTTGACATTCTCGCGCGAGACCAGAAGCTCATCAAGGTTCAGACTGCCCGAGATGTTGCGAATAGACGTCATCGTGAGCTTGAGGATGGCCTCGTTGAGATTACGTACCTCATAAACCGACTTCACAGGGTCCGTCAGATAGTAGTAGAGAACGATGTCGATGCTGGTGGGAACGTTGTCCTTTGTGATGACAGCCTGGGGTGGATAGTCCCACGCCTGTTCCCGCAAGTCGACGACTGCCCTCACGCTGTCGAGGATAGGGATCAGGAAATGCAGGCCGGGCTTCAGCTCTCGGTTGAATTTCCCGAGGCGCTCGACGATGACTGCCGTACTCTGGCGGACAATCAAGATGTACCGCAGGGCAAAAGCCACAACTACGGCGATCCCGACTAGCCACCAGACAATGGACCAGTCGAATGTGAATGGCATGAGTACCTCCTATTCCTTTCTCACAGTCAAGGTGACACCTTCGATCGAGACTACGACAACCTTGTCGCCAACGGCGGCCATAGCTGTCTCATCATTGAGAATGGCTCTCCACGTCGTGCCCTTGAGCGCCACGCGTCCCGCACCGCCGGCTGCGATAGCCATGACGACGCTGGCCGTCTTGCCTATCATCTCTTCAGTATTCGTTCGCATCTTGGAACCACCCCTCAACAAACGCGAATTGACGTAGCGCCCAACGAGTGCCATGAGCGCAAACGATACCAGGAAAAACACAAGGAACTGCACTGACGTGTTGAACCCGGCCCAACAAAACAAGAGCGCAGCGATGGCCCCACCCGAGAACCAGATCAACAGATAATAGGGAAGCATGGCGTCCGCTACTGCACACGCAATCGTCATTGCTATCCAAAAACCGACCATGAGCACCTCCCAGAAACGGAAAACCCTTGGTTGCGTTGTGCCGCTCTCATTCTACTATCATGCACACACAGTTCAATAGAAGGGCGGCGCAATCGCGCGGATCGGTCCGCGACGCACGCTACATTTTCTTCAGCTGGGCGTACTGCGCCGCCAGCTTCTTGATGCCGACCTTCTTGAAATCGATGACGACGTACTGGTCGTTGCCATCGTAGAACACTTCCAGCACTTTCCCGGCACCAAAGATGTTGTGCATGACCGTGTCGCCCTCGATGAGCTCCGGTCGCTCGCGGGACGATACTCCGGCAACCTTCTCCCTGGTCAGTTCCATCTCCTTGATGAAACGCGACGGCTCCTGGAATCCCGAGCCGTAGTAGCTGGTGCGCTGCGTGCAGTACGTTATCGAAAGTCCCTTGCGCGCACGTGTGCATGCCACGTAGAACAGCCGTCGCTCCTCTTCGATGTCGGCACTGCTGTCCAATGCCCGACGGTGGGGAAAGACCCCTTCCTCAGCACCGACGACGAACACGTCGCTGAACTCAAGGCCTTTGGCCGAGTGCGCCGTAATGAGCAAGACCCCTCTTCCCGTACCCGGCTTCATGCTATCCTGATCCTGTATGAGCGCCACCTGCGACAAGTAGGCCCCCAGCGAACGGTCCTCGCTCATTCTGTCGAACTCATCGACCGTGCGCATGAACTCCCCGAGATTCTCACGTCTCGACTGCAGTTCGAAGTCGCCTTCCTTACCTTGGTCGTTGTACTGTTCGAGAAGTCCCGACGAGGCAAACACGAAGTTGGCGGCGGCTATCGCAGAATCGCTGGACGAACCGATATGCACGATGAGATCGACGAATGCCTCGAGCTTATCCCTGGTTTTCCCGCTCTTGGCCTGCCCGACCCAGTCGGGCAATGCCATGAACCACGACGTGCCATGCTCGGCCGCCAGCTGCTTCAGTTCGGACAGGCTCTTGTCGCCGAACCCCCGGGAAGGCCGGCTCACAGCCCGCTCGAACGCAAGGTTATCGCTGGGGTTGAAACCAAGCCGGAGATACGCGAGAACATCCTTCACTTCCTGCCGTTCATAGAACTTCAACCCACCGACAATCTGATAGGGGATACTCGACGCGAGCAGCGCTTCCTCGATGATGCGGGACTGGCTGTTCATCCGATAGATGACTGCCATATCTCGAGGATCTGCCCCGCCCCGGACCAGGACGTCGATGCTCGAGGCGACGAAACCGGCCTCTTCCTCCGGTGTCAGAGCTTCGAACAGACGCACGGGAGTACCTGTTCCGTTGTTCGTCCAGAGCTTCTTTGCAAAACGCGTCCGGTTGCGTGCCACCAGGGAATTCGCCGCCTCGAGGATGGACTGCGTCGACCGGTAGTTCTGCTCAAGCTTGATGACCATAGCGCCCGGGTAGTCCCTCTCGAACCCAAGAATGAGTTTGCTATTGGCCCCACGGAACGCATAGATGCTCTGATCGTCGTCACCGACAACTGTAACGTTGCCGTGCATCTTCGAAAGCCGTTTGACTAGTTCGTACTGCATTTTGTTCACATCCTGGTACTCGTCGACCAGGACATGCTCGAACTTCGAGCTGTAGTGCTCCTCAACCTCCGGACATCTGTCGAACAAACGGATGACCAGCGCGATGAGATCGTCGAAATCCAGCAGATTCTCTTGCTGGAGACGCTTCTGATAGAGCTTGTAGACAGTCGCCGTCGCCTTCTCGATGTAGCTGTAGCCATAGTCAGAGAGCTCTTCGGGACCAACAAGATTCGACTTCGCGTCGGAAATCCGATAAACGATCTTCTGTGGCTCGTAGGTCTTCGGGTCCATGTTCAGCTCCTTGAGGACCTGTCGTACGAGACGCGTGCGGTCATCTTCGTCGATGATGACGAACCTGCGCGTATAGCCCAGCCCGAGCTTCTCGATCTGCTCTCTCAGGATACGACCGCACAGCGAGTGAAATGTACCGATCCAGAGTCCCTTGCGGGACAGGTCGGTCCCAATGAGTGCGTCGACGCGCGAGTGCATCTCGCCTGCTGCCTTGTTGGTGAACGTGACGGCCATGATGTGCGATGGGGCAATGCCACGCTTGGCGATGAGATACGCGAGCTTGTAGGTGATGACCCTGGTCTTGCCCGAGCCCGCGCCCGCCAGTACCAGGCACGGACCGGATGTCGCCTCCACAGCTTTGAGCTGCTGCGGGTTGAGATCTCCCTTGAAATCCAGAAGCATCAGGCGGCTCCGCCGATGGCCATTGTCAGAAGCACCAGGACACCAACTCCAAGCAGCGTCGGCAGGAGGTAGAGAGCAAGTGCTTTTGCCGTGCTCTTCTCATAGAAGAACCGGACCGCCAGGACTCCCGTGACGAGCATATATAGGACAGCTCCATAGGCGAAGACATCGAGAACGATACCGCTCGCGACGCCGGCCATGAATATCCCGACCACACGCAGAGCCGCTCCCACCAGCCCGGAAAAGCTGAGAGCGACATACATGTGCGGAGCCGCAGTGCGCTTCCATACAACTTGCGCCACGGCATCGATGACAACCACCGACAACATCACGAGAAAGAAGGGTTCGGTCACGAACGCCCAGAACGTCCCCGGAGCTTGCTGCGCCTGGGCAATGGCGTCTGTCATCTGGCTCGTGAGACCGACGGACTTCAGGAGACCGATGACATCCATGAGGCGAAAGCTCATCGCATCGATGACCCCTGTCAGCAGTAAGGCAATCAGGGCCGCGAGTACCGATGGATGCTCACGAATCCGGCGCATGCCCTCGACGGGGCGTCTCACAAACAGGAACAGCAGATCGATGAAATATCCCACGTCTATCTCCTTTTCATGTGCAGCGACGATCAAAGGGTACGGTCGGCAGACATCTACGTGCCTGTCACGGAGCGCGTATTTCAGTATACCGAGGAACCGGCCCCAGCCAACGGCGACCGCCCCTGCCGGGCGTCACACCTTGTTGACGCGCCGTGAGCTGGGCTCATACTAAAGAGAGACGAGCAGGCGCATCGGAGGTGCCCAGTGCTGTTCGACACGATCTTCGTCATATCGGCGGCAATCATTATCGCCCGGAACCTGTTTACCAAGCAAGGCAAGATAGGCATATCCCTTCTGGCAATCGGCCTGTCTGCGCTCCTGACAGCTTCGCTTACGCCGTACTACGTCAGCTTCATCAGGCTCCCGAATCAAGGCCTTGCCACTGTCGCCTACTACATCGTAACCTACCTGCTCTTGTATGTTCTGATCGCCGTCCCCGCCATCATCCTCTCGTCGATCATCAAGATCGCCATCACAGGACTTCTGTTGGGACTGGTGACGCATTTTCTGCCCGTGTCCCTGTCGGCCGCTCTCGTGGGCGAGAGCCGTGTCTACCCCCTGATGGCCCCACTGTTTGCCCGACTCCCTCCGATCGATGTCCAGGCGCTGGGAAGCTGGCTCCGCAATCTACTGCCCGGAAGCCACTAGGGGACCTTCAGGAACCGCGGCACTGTACCTTGTCGCGTGTGCTGGGTTCCACGTAAACGACAACCTCCTCAACAGTTGGGACAGACACCTTGATACGCTTCTCAATTCCCTGATCGTTCAGCCTCGTTCCGCATCGGAGGTTGTTGCGCCGACAGTCCCCTCCAGCAGCACCGAGACTGCCTCACGGTCCCTCGTTGACAACTGGCCTAGCGCCCGCTAGGCTATGTTCACGGATGTAAGTGCTGCCGGAGTCAAGCCAGCAAGACCGTCTGCCACTGGGAGGAACAATGGATGACAAGTTTGCACGAGAGGGTCTGACCTTCGATGATGTCCTGCTGATTCCCGGAAAATCGGACGTCCTGCCGCGCGACGTCGATCTTGGAACCCAGCTTACGCGCTCGATCCACTTGAACATCCCAATCGTCAGCGCTGCCATGGACACCGTCACCGAATCCACGATGGCAGTGGCAATGGCACTGGAAGGCGGCATTGGCTTCATCCACAAGAACATGCCCATCGAACGTCAGGCTGCAGAAGTCACGACGGTCAAGTCGATCTGCATACACACACCTTCCTCCATAGCTCACCTCGGTCCGCGGCAGACTGTTCTCGAAGCGCACGAACTGCTGGAGCGGTTCAACGTTTTCGCACTGCCACTCATGGAAGGGCACCGTCTGCTCGGCCTCGTCACTCCCTCAGACCTTGCTTTTGAAGAACCATCGACCCTTCTCTCGCAGCTCCTGCACGCGAGCTCGAAGATCGCAATCCCGCTTGGCCTGGATGCGCCCGGCCTTTCCACACATCTTGCAAAGTGGGGGATACGGGAACTCGCCTTGGCTGATGCAGACGGACAATTGGCTGGTTTTGTGGCAATCGACGAGATTGCGCGGACGCTGGCATGTCCCGAGGCTGTGATGGACGACAGGGGCAGACTGCTTGTGGGAGCTGCAGTCGGTGTGGCTACCGACCTGCTCGCACGAGCTCGCTCGCTCGCCGAAGCAGGGGCAGACCTGCTTGTGCTTGACAGTGCTCACGGTCATTCTCTTGGCATCGTCAGAGCCGTAGCGCTCCTCAAACAGGCATTCCCCGTCGTCCCCATCCTGGCGGGCAACGTGGCGACACCGGAAGCTGTCCGCGACCTGGTCATCGCCGGAGCTGATGCGGTCAAGGTCGGCATAGGTCCGGGATCGATCTGTACGACCCGTATCGTAGCGGGAGTCGGTATGCCCCAGGTAACCGCCATCTACGAGTGCGCCCAGGAAGCCCAGCGTCATGACGTTCCCATCGTCGCCGACGGAGGCATCCGGTACTCCGGCGACATAGCAAAAGCTCTCGCAGCCGGAGGTAATACGGTCATGCTCGGCGGTCTTCTCGCCGCCACAGTCGAAAGCCCGGGCGACGTTGTCACGGTAGGGAACAGGCAGTATAAGACCTATCGCGGCATGGGATCGCTTGGCGCAATGGAGCAGGGAAGCAGCGACCGGTACTTTCAGGATACCCGGTTCAAGCTGGTGCCTGAGGGTATCGAGGGCCGCGTTCCCCTGAGGGGATCGGTCCACGACGTCCTGTATCAGTTGCTGGGCGGTCTGCGAGCGGGCATGGGCTATTGCGGCACACCAACAATCGACCTTCTGCGAAGTGAATCCCGCTTTGTCCGAATCACAGGGGCAGGGCTTCGCGAGTCTCATCCCCATGACGTCGAGATGACGAACGAGAGCCCCAACTACCGCGCAGAATGAACTCCGCAGCGAAGCACGAGCTTGTTCTTATCCTGGACTTCGGCGGTCAGTACACACAGCTCATCGCACGTCGAGTCCGCGAACTGCACGTTCTTTGCGAGATCATCCCGTTCGACACAACACTCGAGACGCTGACCGGGAGGAACCCGAAGGCGATCGTCCTCTCCGGCGGTCCCGCCAGCGTTTACGCCGCCTCTGCCCCCGTCTGCGACACAGCTGTTTTCGAAGTCGGGGTACCGGTCCTTGGTATCTGTTATGGAGCCCAGTTGATGGCCAGACTGCTTGGAGGGTCGGTGGAACACGCTCCAGCAGGCGAGTATGGGAAGACGACCATCCAACTGGATGGGACTTCTGCTCTGTTTCGCGGCCTTCCGGCCGAGACCTCCTGCTGGATGAGCCACACCGACCGCATTGGAATGATTCCCCGGGGGTTCCGGATCACTGCATCGACCCCGGCATGTCCCATTGCCGCCATGGAGAATCCAGACCGACGACAATACGGCATACAGTTCCACCCTGAGGTGGTTCACACGCCCGTCGGCCGCGACGTCCTGCACCACTTCCTTTTCGAGGTGGCAGGCTGCTCAGGCGACTGGACGATGTCCGGTTTCGTGGACGATGCCATCCAGGACATCCGTTCGAGAATAGGCCATGAGCGCGCGCTCTGCGCCCTCTCGGGAGGTGTCGACAGCTCGGTCGCAGCGACGTTGGTGCACCGCGCCATCGGCAATCGCCTCACGTGCGTGTTTGTGGATACCGGGCTGCTCAGGGCCGGAGAGGGCGACCGTGTCGAGTCGGTGTTCCATCGCCGTTTCGATATGCCTCTTGTGCGCATGGATGCCTCCGCACGGTTCTTCGCGTCGCTCAAGGGTGTCACTGAACCCGAGAAGAAGCGCAAAGCGATAGGCGCGGCTTTCATCGACTGCTTCGCCGAGCAGGCGCGTGCCATACAGGGCATCCCGTTTCTCGTGCAGGGGACACTGTACCCGGACGTCATCGAATCCGGAAGTTCCGTCGCCAGCACCATCAAGAGTCACCACAACGTCGGCGGCCTCCCTGCAGATCTCTCATTCTCGCTCATCGAACCACTCCGACTGTTGTTCAAGGATGAGGTGCGCGACCTCGGCCGCGCTCTGGGACTGCCAGAAGAACTAGTGGACAGGCAGCCGTTCCCGGGTCCTGGTCTGGGCGTCCGTATCCTTGGCGAGGTGACACCGGAGAACGTTGACATCCTGCAGCGCGCGGACGCCATCGTCGAACGAGTGATGAGAGCATCAGGATGGTATACGAAAGTGTGGCAGTCGTTCGCAGTACTCCCCGGTATCCGAACCGTCGGCGTCAAGGGTGACGAACGGACGTATGTCCATACGGTTGCCCTTCGCGCCGTCGAGAGCAGCGACGGCATGACCGCCGACTGGGTACGGCTTCCTGCGGATGTGCTCGAGGAGATATCTCACACGATTACCAGCGAACTGCCTGAGGTCAACCGGGTCGTCTATGATATCACGTCGAAACCCCCCTCCACCATCGAGTGGGAGTAAGGTGAACAGCTGTACTCAGAATGCAGTGTCCTTGTCCGTCGTCTCTCTTCAGATGTCCGGATACCCAGTTATCTGCTGAATCTCGCGATAGAGCGGCTGCAGCGCGGGGTAGATGCGCTTGTAGACGCGCGCGTACAGTTCATGGTAAACGCGGGCCGCCTCAGGACGTGGAAGGAAGGTACTGTCCCAGTGAACCATATTCTTCACTGCCTCTTCATGGTTGGCATAGACGCCAATCCCCACGAAACCGTTGATGGCAGCGCCCAGACCCGACGTCTCATAGGTCTCACTTCGCACCACCGGCCGGTCGAACAGGTCTGCGGTGATCTGGCAGATAGCGTCGCTCTGCGAACCCCCTCCTGACACCATGATGCGTTTCACCTTCTGCCCGCTCTTGCGCTCGATGCATTCGACTCCTTCGAGCAGGGCATAGCCGATGCCTTCTATGATGGCGCGGTAGACATGCGGTCTGGTGTGCACATCGCCGAATCCAATCATCGATCCCTTCGCCTCGGGCGTCTTCAGGCCGGGACCCCAGTATGGCTGAAGCATCAGACCCTGCGATCCCGGAGGTACGTCGTTCAGGTGTTCGTTCAGCACGACCTCGGGAGCAACGCCCCGGCGTTCTGCCTCCACGGCTTCGTGGGCCGCAAACTCCTTCTTGAACCAGCTCACCATCCAGTAGCCACGGAAGATCTGAATCTCGGGATTGAAGCTTCCTCTGACACTGGCCGGATAGGACGGCATGAACATGATCGGCTCGAGGTACTTACGTGACGTAGTCTGGACTGTCGCAGCAGTCCCGAAACTCAGGCTCACGCTCGAAGGGTCGACACAGCCGACACCCAGCGTCTCACATCCCTTGTCGGAGCCGGCCGCAATGACCGGCGTTCCCTCGGGAATACCGGTTTCACTTGCTGTCTGGGCGGCTATCGTGCCCATGTGCTCACCCGGTTCCACGAGCTCGGGCACCTGGTCCCGACGTGCGCTGAACATGTGCCACCGCCAGCTGCTGTCACTCCGGGGCCAGCCGCGCCCAGGATAGTCGAACGGGATATGACCTACCTGCGATGCCATCGAATCGACGTACCGCCCCGTCAGTTTGAAGCAGAAGAACCCCGACAACAGCAGCCACTTGCTGGTCCGGGCCCACAACTCAGGCTCGTTCTCCACCATCCAGTTGTCTTTGCCCTGGCGTCTCGTAATCTCGACTGCTCTCGTCATCCCTGTAACCATGAACTGCAGTCGGTCCAGGAGAGGCATCGGCTTGTCGCAGCGAGCCATGCGCTGGTCCGACCAGAGAAACGCGGGGCGGAGCGGGACTCCGTCAGCATCCATCGCAACGACCGTATCGCGCTGTGTGGTCACTGCGACAGCACCGATGCGGCTCCACGCTTCGGGCGATTCTTCCTTCAGCTCCTTCAGCGCCGTGCATGCGTCTCGCCAGTAGTCTTCAGCATTGTGCTCGGCATGCCCCGGCACTGGCGAGAAATACGGTTCGAATTCTACCTTGTGCTTGGCTACCAGGTGACCACCGTCGTCAAACAACAGGCCTCGAACACTCTGTGTACCACAGTCAATCGCCAGAACATATCGGTCTCCCATCGCAGTCCTCCCCTTCCATCAGATCCGCCAGATCTGCGGTCGCAACGACTGCGACACCGGTGCCGGCGATATTCTCAATGAGAGTATTACCCATCCGTACCTCGCGGTCAACTGCCGGACTGGAGATCTCACACATGACCGACCTGACGCTGATGAGGGGACTTCGCCCCGAGTACGCACCGGGAGCCAGCAGGCAGCCGCGAATGACCTCCGAGCAGCGGAACAACCCCCGTTGGATTCGTCACCTCGTTCGGAGCGAACTCGATTCCGTGGGGCGACAAGCTCGTCAGCCAACCACCCAGCCACAATCCGGATCACGCGTACCGCGACAGGACCTCGGCCACCGGCGGAATGAAGTCCTTCTTTCGAGAGAGCACTCCATCGAGGACGGCATGTCCATCTTCCATGTGCACGTCAAATGCCTCTTCAAACGCCTCGGCAGGCCCGGCGACGATCAGATATGACGTCCTGCTCAGAGGATCCGTGGCCAGAAATGCCACCATGGCGAGCCCCATGCGTGCTCGCACATCCCGCATCGTCTGCTTGAATTCCGACTCCCGTTCCCGAATACTGTCGAACGAGAACACGACAGCCTGAGAGACGCCGATGCGCGTGTCGAAGAGGTCGAATTCCTTGAAGTCTCGCATCAGAACTTCTGTCGCAGGAAGACCCTTGAACATCACGGAACCGTTCTGAAGCAGCTCGAGGCCATAGGCTTCCGCGTCGACGCCAATGGTCGCCGCCAGTCGCTGCACAGCGCGGACGTCCTTTGGCGTGGTTGTCGAGAGGTTGAGGTTCATTGTATCCGAGAGAATGCCCGATATCAGAAGCCCGGCTACCGACTTCGGCAGAAACACCCCATTCTCCGTGCACAGTTCGGCGACGATCGTACACGTGCTCCCGACCGGCTCGTTGTGAAAGTAGATGGGACGGAAGGTGGAGATGTCGCCGACACGGTGATGATCGATGATCTCGAGGATATCGGCCTCCTCCACGCCGTCGACAGCCTGCAGCGTCTCGTTGTGGTCCACGAGGACAACCTTCTTGCGCGCAAACCGGATCAGGTCGGAACGGGTCACAATGTTCACCGGATGATGCAGAGCATCAAGAACCACCGCACAACGGGCGGACGAGTCGAGCACAGCCTTCTTTGCTCTCTCCAGTGTGTCTGTCATGCCAAGCAAGGGCACTGTGCCTTCCATGAATGCAGATACCGGAATCGACGACCAGAGAGCGCGCAGCGCCTGTGTCACCGTCATGTCCGTCTCGAGGACAAGGCTCAGATGGGATGGCCACCGTTCCTCTGTTTCCGCCGTAGCGGCCCTGCCAGTGACAATCAGGACGGAAGCGGCCGAACACGCTGCCAGGATGTCCTCGGAGGGTATCCCGTCAGAAATGATAATCGTGACATCCTCGGACCCCGGCGCAAGACGCCCCACCGAGCCGGTGACGACAAGCAATCGCCCCTTCAGCTCCGTGGATTCGCCGGTATGTACGACGATCCTGGCCGACAGCTGTCGCACGAGGGTGTCGAGCTCCACGGCATAGGGGAGGATGTCGGCATGCTCAAGCTGGTCGGCGTAAGCGGTGGCGATGTCGACGGCGTCCACAACACCTCGTACGACCAGTGCATCGTCGACGACCGGGAGCGAATGGATATGGTGCTCCTTCATGAGAATGGCGGCCTTCCCGACGCGGGTGGAGGGAGCGACTGTCACGAGGCGCTTCCGGGGAATGTCCTGAACCTGTGGCATCAGCGATCTCAACAGTGGCGGCACGCGAAACCCGAAGCGCTCTAGGACGAAGAGGGTCTCATCGTTGAGATCTCCTCCCCGAACAGCGACATAGACACGGGAAGGGTCCGTGCGATTCTTGTAGAACGCGTAGCCAAGGGCAGAGCAGATGGAATCTGTGTCCGGATTCTTGTGCCCGGTGACAATGACTTTCTGTCGCATGTCAGGTACTCCTTTCGCCCTGGGTGGCCTGAAGCGCCCCGCCCGCCCGAGGCGTCTGCGGCTCCCCGGCAGGCTGGGCCGACCGCTCCGTGCGGAGAGCCAGGTTCGTCCTGCAGAGTGTCGTCCACTCAGACTTGTATGGCTCCTCGCCTCGCATGAAATCCAGCTCAAGGCAACCCTCGCGAAATGACTGCTCTGCAAGCCATACCAGCGCAATGCGCCCAAGCGAATACGCTGCGTACACGGGGTCATACTGGGTATTCCAGGTATAGACGACTCCCTGCCAGTGGTAGGCGAGCATGAATGCGAGCAAGGCGTCTCCGCTCCGGAGCTCCCCCACGCGCAACTGGTTTCGCCGGCCCATGAGTGGAAGCACTTCTCGAAGGAACTCCTGGTCCGGATGGTTGAGGAATGGGCTGCGATGGCCGTCGGCCGACCTGCGCTCATCCGACAGTGCAACAACCTCATCCACAAACACACTGTCAACCTCTCTGCGATCGACGTAACGCAGTTCCAGCCCGTTTCTTCGCTCTCTGTTCAGGTTGTTCCATCTGTTCAGCTTGTTCCGCACCTCATGCCGGAATCCCTTGCCCATGGTGGAGTAGAATGCCTCCCAGCTGCCCTCGATTGGCAGGTATGGGCATCGCACCGTCGTTTGCCACACTGCAGGGACACTGCCCGCCTCGCGGACCCCGTCCAGAAACCCTCTGCTCGGGGACTCCGCGGGGATCTCCTCCAGATCGATGCCGTCCCACAGTTCAGAGCGCATAAGTACTGCGGCGACGAGCTCCTTGAGGATGTCCGGGCGCTCGCGTGGAGCGATGATGTCCGCGTAGTCCGACAGCCCCTGTCCCAGGAAATGCAGGTCCCTGGGTTCCGCGGTCCCATTGCCAACATACAGCGGCGCAAGACCGACCGGCATGCCGTGCTCGTATGCCACCAGCAGCAGAAGGCGTCTGTCCGTCCCGAAGTGTCGCCACCATGTGAACAGCCACTCGAACGTCGAATGACACGTATTGGCGGCACTCTGCACAACTATCCGGTTCCAGAACGGTTCCAGCGATGCGAACCCCGTGCTGTCCTCGATGAGTCTTGTTTCCATCAATGTTGTCCTCTCCTGTCACAACGAGTCGCACTCAGAGGCACGGCACGTCAGCAACAAGGCATGGTATGGTTTCACGGTTACGAGGGTAGACTTGCGCCTATGCATCGGTACAGTATACATGAGAATGATGCCGCTATACCGCTGCAAAGGAGAATCCCTGTGTTCGATCTCTATTTGTTCGACCTCGATGGAACGCTTGTTGATACGGGCCTCGACATTGCGGAGGCCGTCAACCATGTCCTTCGGCTGCACGCCCGGGCTGTCGCCGATGTCGCCACTGTCATCTCGTGGGTGGGCGACGGACTGGATGACATGATGAAACGAGCCTTCCAGACTAATGAAGGGAAGTTCGTCGATGAGCTAGTGGACGAGTTCCGCTTCTACTACACGGACCATTGTACCGACTTCTCGCACATCTATGCAGGTTGCACGCAGACACTCACATCGCTCCAGGAACGGGGAGCCCACCTGTCGGTGCTGACGAACAAACCTGAGGATCTCTCGCTGGAGATCCTGAGGCGCCTCGGGATCCTCCAGTACTTCGACCGTGTCGTCGGCCCCGGTGACGCCGATCTGCGCAAGCCAAATCCGTCCAATCTCTTGTCCCTGGTACGTGACATTGGCACCAGCAAGGAGCGAACGATCATGATTGGGGACTCACGGAACGACATCCTTGTAGCTCGCAACGCCGGTGTCGCGTCGTGCGGCTGTACATTCGGCTACCTCGGACGCGATGCGCTGCTTGAGCTCAAACCCACGTACCTTGTGGAAACCTGGCCTGGGCTTCTGCTGCTGGCAGACCCGTCGAGTTGAAGCCTGCGCCTGCCGAATTACAATAATCCCATCAGTTCTGGAACGTGCCGCCCTGGGACTCCGGGGTTTCTTGCTACAATGAGCGTCCGCATGCGGGCGGGAGGAATATGATCATGCAGCATGAAGACACAGTACTGCTCCATGTCAGGGTGATGTCGTCGCTGGGCGGATGGTGGAAACAGACAGGCGACGCCCTGTACTTGAGAAATGGTACCATCGATCGTATCGGAAGTACTGCCGATGTCCAGGCTATGGCCGCGAGCAGGAACGCACAGGTCCTCGATTTCGCCGGTACACCTGGAGCGACATGCTATCCGGCGTTCATGGACTCTCACCTACACCTTGACCTCTACGGGTTGTCGCTCCTGCACGTAAACCTCAATGGCGAGGCCTCACTCGACGGCGCCCTGGAGCGCATCCGTCTGGCCGGCAGACCCGACAACGGAACCTGGGTCCGGGGCGATTGCTGGGACGACGAACTCTGGTCCGACAGCCCACATCGCCGCCAACTCGACGATCTCTACCCGAACTCCCCGGTAGTTCTCAACCGCAAGGACTACCACTCGCTCTGGCTCAACACCGCTGCTCTGAAGGCGGTTGACCTGTGGAATTCCCGCCCGTTTGGCTCTGACCTCGTTCCGTGTGACGCAGACGGCCCCACCGGCATCGTCCACGACGCCGCGCAGGACTGGGTGCTTTCCCGCATTCCCGCCCCCCAGCTCGACGAACGGTTCGCTGCACTCCACAGCGCCATCAGCAAACTGCTCTCAATGGGATTTGCCTCGTGCTGCAGCATGGACTATCGGATTCTCCCGGAACTCCAGGCACTGATCCCCGCCATGAGCGACGGACCTCGCATCCGGGTCTGGCAGGCCATCAGCCTCGACAACCTCGACGCGGCTGTCTCGCTCGGGCTCCGGTCCGGTTTCGGCTCAGACTTCCTTCGACTCGGGGGCATCAAGGTCTTCGCCGACGGCTCACTGGGTTCCCGGACTGCGTACATGGAGGAACCATGGCCAGGAGCACCCGGCAACCATGGCTACCACACCTATGAATCCGTGAAGTGGCTGGCCGATCGATTCCGCAAGGCGGACGAAAACGGTTTGTGGGTATGGATCCACGCCATCGGCGACAGGGCGAACAAGGAGACGCTGGATGCGTTCGAGCAAGCCGGCGTCGCCGCCTCCAAGGGGCATGCCCACCACCGCATAGAACACGCCCAGTTCCTTCGCCCCGAGGACGTGGAACGCTTTGCCAACCTCGGGATCACAGCGTCCGTGCAGCCCTCGCACCTCGACCTCGATGTCGGGAAGCTGAAGACGTTCTTCCCCACGCCGCATCCTCGTTCGTATGCCTTCAGGTCACTGCTCGACAGCGGCGTGGAGCTGTCCTTTGGGTCCGACGCCCCCGTAGAAGACCCGGATGCACTCAAGGGCATCGCGTTTGCGGCATTCCGGACACGGGCAGGGGAACTTCCGTATCAGAGCGAGCAGTGCGTCAGCGTGCCGGACGCACTTACCGCATACACCGTGGCACCTCAGAGCTCCGTAGGCCTTCTCGGACAGCGGGGCAATCTCGCAGAGGGGCAGGACGCAGATGTCGTCGTCCTGTCGAGGGACATCCTGGGAGACAACGACCCGCAGGCAGTACGGTCGACTCACGTGCTCACCACAATCGTGGCAGGCGACCTCGCATTCGAAGCCTGAGCAGGCGAGCGCATACATGGCAGGAGGCCCCGCGTGAGCGGGGCCTCCTTGTCTTGCACGGACGTTCCGATTGCGATACTCAGTGCTCCGTCCCGCGAGCTGGTTTGCGATAGTAGAGCTGCATGACCAGACCCAGTAGTCCGGCAAGTACGACAAGCCACATGACCCTGTCGCGGCGGATGGGGTTTGCCTTGGTGGAACCGGGGGTCAGGACCGTCACGCTCACGGCGTGGATGTCGGTCTCACCCTCGTGCTGGGCGCACGTACGGTGGAAGACACCAGTGATGAGCACGACGTCTCCAACTGTGCGGTAGTCCTCCGTATGCGACATGACAGGCATGGCCACGTCCTTTGGCACAAACACCCCCATGGCAGTGTTGTTGCCATCCGACAGGTTCATCCATGTGCCGTCCTCGCGTACCATCAGATCCTGCAGTACCTCTCCCTTGAACGACACAGTCTTCCCGTCCCACTTGTAAGAGTCTTCTACAAGTTCCGTGGTCGACAGCAGAGGCGGCTGTCCGGCGCTTGCGGGAACCGGGGCGACGATCAGAACCGCGAGCGCCACGACTGTCAGAACGACACAGAGTCTGTTCATGCGGTCGCCTTGCGGAGTCTCATGCTCCGGACGCTTGTGGCGATGAACCCGAACAGGGTGAATACCGACAGGAACTCCAGGCGTCCCATCCACATTTCCAGCATATACACGATTTTCAGCAACGTGGGCATGCCGGCCTGCGTCACTCCACACGAAAGCCCGGTGTTGCTGCCGGCCGACACGGAATCGAAGAACGCATCTGCCATGGGATATCCGTAGGCCATGCCGACGACGGCGCCAACAACGTAGATGAGGACATACAGGACGACGATGACTGCCGCGCTCTTGACCACGGCGTCGCTGAGTACGTTGTCATGCAGATGATGATAGTGCCCCGTAACGACAGCACGCTCGGGAGAGAGGAGCTTCCTGATGTCGGTTGCAATGCCCTTGACGATGATGCCCATGCGCAGCCCCTTGAACCCGCCACCAGTCGAAGCGGCACTCGCGCCGATAGCCATGGCAATGGTCGTCGCAACCATACCCAGAGGACCCCATTCGCGCACAAACGTCCGCGCGTAGATGTTCGACTGGCCAGTTGTCGTATGGCCCGACACCAGCTGAAAGAATCCGCGTCGGAACAATGCCACGGCATTCGGATAGACGCCTCGCTGAATAAGTGCCAGACACACGAGAGAAAACGTCGTCAACATGGTGATGGTAAACGAGACAATTTCAACGTTGCGAAGGATCTCCTTGCGGTTGCCGCTCCGGATGGCGTAGTGCAGAGCGAAGTTGAATGAACCCAAGATGAAGAAAACCATACTGGCGATCTCCATCGCGCTGCTGTGATAGTACAGCATGTTCTGGCTGTAGGGCGCGAAACCTCCGGTGCTCCAAGCGGACATGAAAACGTACGCGCCGTGAAAGAATGCAAGATACGGCTTGATGCCATTCGCCATGGCGATGAGCCCAAGGACAACAGTGCCGACGCCCAAATAGATGAGGGAAATGCGCCAGATGAGGACCGCGATGTGCCGGACATTGGGCTCGAGCTTCTCTTCCTTGCCTTCGCCGACCATGATCTTGAACGCACCGCCCGTGGAACCGATCAGGAACGTCAGGGCCAGCACGACGATCCCTTGACCGCCAACGTACGTCAGGAGATGGCGCCACATGTTCAGTCCCTGGGAAATGTGATCCAGGTCCTGCAGGAGAAACATGCCCGTCGTCGTGTACCCACTCAGCGTGTCGAAGCACGCGTCCAGAAAGGACTTCATGTGCCCGCTCAGCATGTAGGGAACGCCGGAGAGCATCATGGCGACCAGCCACGAACCCGCGGCGATAACCATCGCATGGGTGAGTCCCGGGATGCTCTTTGTACGAGAGACGAACGCCAGGACGTATCCGACCAGCAGTGTGAGTGCAGCGGAAATGGCGAAATCCAGAGCGCAGGCCCACTCACGAAAAACAAGGCTGGTCACCATCGGAACGAGCATCAGCAGACCGACGCCGATGGTAACGAGGCCAGTATAGTGTCCTATGATACGAAAGTCCTCTCTCCAAACCCTGCGAACCATAGTCTAGCGCCCCACGAAGAACAGCCAGGAGATGAGAAACCCGAAGCCGATGAGGCTACCTGTAAACGCAACCTCTGTGAGCATCCCCAGGAGGTCACGACGGAGAGAAGTCGTACGCTTCATGCGAGTCCTTTCGTTCATGACGGTCACCCCTTCCGGAACACTCGTCTGAACTGCTCTTCCGCCTCAGGAGCTACGAGGCCAACGACGATGTCACCCGCATTCAGCACAGTGGCTCCCCGCGGGAAAATCACGTCGCCCTCATGCATGATGGACGCCACGACGCACCCGGTGGGCCATGTCAGCTGCCTAATGGTCTTCCCTGTCACAGGAGACTCACTGGAAATCTTCAGTTCGACAAGAGTCGCCCTGCCCTTGCCCAATGACACAAGAGGGATCATGTCATTGACGATGATGCCTTCTTCGATGACCGTCGCAAGGATATTCGTCGAGTTGAGGGCAAAGTCTACGCCGAACTTGTGGAAGATGTCCTCGTTGCGGGGGTCGTTGATGCGAGCTGTCGTGAGTGGGACATTGAACCGCACCTTGGCAAGCTGACACGCCACCAGGTTGTCGGCATCGTCGCCAGTAACGGCGGCGAAGCGGTCGGTCTTCTCGATGCCGGCGTCGATGAGAGCGCCCAGGTCACAGCAGTCGCCGTTGATGACCAGCGCCTTTCCCCAATCCGACAACGCCTCACAAGCCCCCGCATCCTGGTCGATAACGGCAACGTCATGCCCCTTGCCAACGAGCAAATGAGCAAGATAGGACCCGACCTTTCCTCCACCTGCAATAATGATGTACATGGTTCTACCTCTCATCCAGATGGAAGATCGCGCTGACCCTTGGAAGGTCCGATACGTGTAGTGCCACCAGCAGGTGATCACTTTCGGCGAGAATGTCCGTTCCTTTGGGAAAAGTCGTGGTTCCATCGCGCGTCAGCGAGATGACCTTGAAGTCGTCGAGAGCCTCGATTTCGGCTATCGTTGTTGCCGGAATCCTGGTGTTGAAGGGGACTTCGACCAGCTCGATACCGCCGCCGGGGAGGATGAAGTGAGTCTCACTGCTGCGTATGATGAACCTGCTGTAGATGATGTTCGCAGCTGAAGTCGTTGGACAAACCGTCTCGAGGCCGAGAGCCCTGTAGGTCTCCCCCTTGACAGGATCGAAAACGCGGGCGATCACCATGGGAACCTTGAAAATGGTTTTGGCGACCTGCGCGGCCATGATGTTCATGTTGTCCCCTTCGGTCACTGCGGCGAAACCATCGGCATGCTCGATCCCCGCGGACTTGAGCACGTCGATATCGAATCCAACTCCGGTGACAGTAGCTCCATTGAATTCATCGCTGAGCCGGCCGAAGTTGCCTGGATTACGGTCTACCACGGCCACGTCATGGCCTTCTTCCGAGAGCTTTGTGGCTAGCTGGGCGCCTAGGCGCCCACAGCCAACGATAATGATATACATGACACACATCTCCTTGCAAGCCCCTAAAACGGGCCCATCAGAAAGTTTGCAGTATAGGCAGCCCCCGGCCGACGTCAAGGTGTCCAAGCTGCGTACTTGGGGATTTCTTCACATTGCCGGAGGGAACCCGTCCACAGGTTCCTGCATTGTTGCAGGCTCACTGCAACCGTGCTACCATGAGCCGCGCACATTTGCCGTCACGAGGAGAGACCATGCAGGAACCGCTCGAAAACCAACCCATCAAGACAAGTCCGAGAGGAAGTCGTCCGCGCCGCATGCGAGCTATGTCCCCGGTGGCATGGGGTCAGTCAGGCGCCATCATGGCATTCTACCACAGCGGAGCGCTGGCTGACGTCGTCATTATTCTAGGGATCCTCGGTGTTTTCTACGGCATTACTCAGGTCGGCCGCGAGTGGACGGGAGTTCTGAGGCCTACGGTGCTGATCGACCTCTCGTTCCGTGCGCTGCCGCGGTACACGCTCTTCTCACTGGTCCGAGGATTGGCTGCCTACTGCATCTCCTTCCTCTTCACTATTGTGTACGGCTACTGGGCAGCCAAGGACCGGCTGGCCGAGAGACTGCTCGTGCCCATCCTGGACATCCTGCAGAGCATCCCCGTCCTGGGGTTCATGCCAGGCGTCGTGCTGGCACTGGTGTCCCTCTTCCCCAACAGCAACATTGGACTGGAACTTGCTGCAGTACTGATGATCTTTACGGGACAGGCATGGAACATGACCTTCAGTTTCTACAACTCGCTTAAGTCGGTACCGCAGGACCTCCAGGAAGCCGGCACCATCTATCGGTTCAACTGGTGGCAACGTCTCACGCAGATCGAGATGCCTTACGGCGCCGTCGGCCTCATCTGGAACAGCATGATGAGCATGGCTGGTGGATGGTTCTTCCTCATGGTCACCGAGGCATTTCAACTGGGCAACAGGGATTTCAGGCTGGCTGGCATCGGATCCTACATGTCAGTCGCCGTCGAGAAGGGCAACGTGTCTGCCATGATCGCAGCGATTGTCGCCATGGTACTGATGATCGTTGCGCTGGACCAGTTACTGTGGCGGCCAACCGTTGTCTGGGCACAGAAGTTTCGTATCGAAGACACGAGCCAGCAAGAGTCGATGGACTCGTGGTTCCTGGACCTCCTCCACCACTCGCATATCCTGCGCTGGATCGGCGCCGCAAACTCCTCCGTCGGCCACGCGTTCGGCAGCCTGATCTCGCAACTCTTCCGGCACCCCCATGGCAACATGCCGGGCAGCTCTCCAGTTGTCTCGGCTCCCAACGAGCATGGAGTACCGAACCGCCTTTCTCTCTCCGTCGTCTTCTCTCGAGTCCTGTTCTTCCTGCTGGCAGCCGGACTGGCCTTCGCCCTTGCCCAGGTCGTCCGCCTCCTCATATCCGTTCACATCGGTGAATGGTTGCGCCTGCTGAGGAGCGATGTCCTGACCCTGGCACGCGTAACCGCGGCCATTGCCCTGGGGACCCTGTGGGCCTTGCCCGTAGGTCTGCGCATCGGACTCTCACCAAAACTGTCGAGGATCATGCAGCCAATCGTCCAGGTCGCAGCATCGTTCCCGGCGCCGATGCTGTTCCCGGCCGTGATCCTCCTGCTGGCTCTCCTCAGAGTCAATATAGGCTTCGGCAGTGTCGTGCTCATGCTGCTCGGCACCCAATGGTACATCCTGTTCAACGTCATTGCCGGCGCGCAGGCTATTCCCTCCGACCTCAAAGAGGCGGCTGCGAGCTACCGTGTTACGGGCAGGCAACGCTTCTGGTCACTGTACTTGCCGGCCATCTTTCCCTACCTCGTGACAGGCTGGGTGACAGCGACAGGCGGAGCCTGGAACGCCAGCATCGTAGCCGAGATTGTGACGTTCCGCGGTGAGACCCTTAGGGCGGAGGGGATTGGATCTGTCATCAGCGAGGCCGCGTTTGGCGCCAAATTTGCCGAACTGGCCGCTGCAATCCTCATCATGTCGCTGACCGTCGTGTTCATCAACCGCTTCGTGTGGCGCAGGCTGTACGCCGTCGCCAGTACGCAGTATAACCTCAGCAAGTAGAGGAGGCCCCATGGAAGACTCTGTGCAACAGCTCGTCTTGCTCTCCAGTGAGAATGTCACTCAGCGTTTCTCGATGCCCAACGGAAATATGGTGACCGTCCTGGACAATATCAGCATGGACATCCGCAAGGGAGAAATCATCTGCCTCATTGGCCCCTCGGGCTGTGGCAAGTCGACATTCTTGCGCATCCTGGCCGGCCTCATGCAGCCGACGAGCGGCAAGGTGTTCGCCCGTGGCAAGGAAATGATGGGCCTGACCCCGGGCGTCGGCATGGTTTTCCAGATGTTCGCCCTCTTCCCGTGGATGACCGTGAGCGAGAACATCCAGTCCGTCCTCGTCCCTCTGCAGCTCCCACGCGAGGAAGTGCAGCATCGCGTCAGCACCGTGATCAAGATGGTCGGTCTCGAGGGCTTCGAAGAGGCGTATCCACGCGAGATCTCGGGCGGCATGAAGCAGCGTGTGGGTATCGCGCGCGGTCTTGCCGTGCAGCCTGAGCTGTTGTTCATGGACGAGCCGTTCAGTGCCGTGGACGCCTTGACAGCAGAGTCACTCCGCACAGACTTGGTCGACATCTGGGATGAAGCCGAAGGTCAACCTGCATCCGTCCTCATGGTCAGCCACGACATCAAGGAAGTCGTCTATATGGCCGATCGCATCGTTGTCTTCTCGGCGAACCCGGGGCGCATCCGCACGATCGTCCAGAACAAACTGGCACGACCTCGCGACTATCGGGCTCCAGGATTCCTGGCGATGGTCGACTACCTCCACGACATCATTACGACGAACGAACTGCCCGACATCCCTCCTGCAGCGGTGACCACTCCCTCGCAACTCGTATACGAACCACTTCCGCCCGTCTCGTCAGGTGACGTCGTCAGCTTCGTCGAATACCTCCACTCACATGGCGGCCAGGGCGACGTCTTCGTTCTGGCTCACGAATTCGGCAAGGAATTCAGTGACCTTATCAACATCGTCAAGGCTGCCGAGATGCTGGATTTCATCGATACGCCAAAGCAGCGCACCGTGCTGACGCTCCTCGGGCACCGCTTCTCGGACATGGACACCGAGGACCAGAAAGTCGTCTGGAAACAGCAGATCCTGACTCTCAGTATCTTCAAGACGGTTCATGCGGACGTTGAGGCATCTCGGAATGGCACCATGCTCGACGACGAGGTCCAGGACCGCCTGGCACAGCTGCTGCCTAACGAAAACCCGGAGTTCACGTTTGCGACCTTCATCAACTGGGCCCGCTTTGGCAATCTGCTGGCATTCGACGAGGACTCGGACGAGGTGTCGCTCCAGTAAGACAAGCCGCTTGCAGCCCCTTCACAGTCACGCCCCCTCAAGAGCCTAGACCTCGGGTTGACAGAACACGCATGGCTATATAATTACTCTTTGTTGGTTTTGCTGGCAGGAGGGCGTTGTTTGCCTCCCTCTGGGTCCAGACTCTGGAGGCACGAAATGAAACTGCTCATTATTCCTGTCGTTGCTGGCCTTACCTGTATTGGAGCGGCGCTCTATCTGTTCCTCAGGTTGAAGGCGGCCAAGATCTCCTCGCCGAAGATGAGCGAAATTGCCAGCTACATAGCGATTGGAGTGCGAGCATACCTTTCGCGCCAACTTCGGGCGATTGTGCTCGTCACTCCTATCGTGGCAATAGTTCTGGGCTTTGCTCTGAATATCTGGATCGCAGTGACATTCGTGCTTGGCGTCTTCACCTCGCTGATCACGGCATACGTGGGTATGAGCGCGTCCACCCGTGCAAACGTCAAGACCGCCGACGACGCAACCCGATCGGTGAACACCGCGTTCCACACGGCTGTCTTCGGTGGATCCATCATGGGTTTCTCGATTACGGGATTCAGTCTTGTCGTGCTGTCGGTGCTCTATCTGGTGTTCAAGGATCCAAACCCCCTCGTCGGCTTTGGATTTGGAGCCAGCCTCGCGGCCCTCTTCGCCCAGATCGGTGGAGGCATCTATACCAAGGCAGCCGACATCGGAGCGGATCTCGTCGGCAAGATCGAGGCGAATATTCCCGAGGACGACCCTCGCAACCCGGCTGTTGTCGCCGATCTAGTCGGCGACAACGTAGGCGACTGTGCTGGCAGAGGCGCAGACTTGTTCCAGACGTTCTCCGACGATATCGTCACGGGAATGGTCGTCGCTCTCACACTGGTCCCCAAGTACGGAGGTGTCGTGCTCTTCTTCCCCATGCTCCTCCAGTCGGCTGGCCTTGCCGCTTCAATGCTTGGCGTCCTGTCCATACGGCTCTTCAATCGAAGCAAGCCCGAGACCGCCTTCTACTTCGGCATGGGGGTGACCACCGTCTTTGCCGTGCTCGGCTCCTTCCTGGTCAGCTATTTCCTGGTTCACGACATGGCCCTCTTCATCGGCACCTGTCTGGGAGTCGCGACCACGCTCGTGTCTTCGATCATCACGCGGTACTACGCGGGTTCCTCGGGAAAACCGGTCCATGACATTGCCAATGCATCCAAGCGTGGCGTGGCGCTCAACGTCATCACAGGGCTCTCCGCCGGCCTGCAGAGCCCGCTGGGATCTATCGTCATGATTGTCATCGCTGTCGCAGCGGCATACTTCATCTCCGGCGGCTCACTGCTGGCAATCGTCGCTGTCAACATTGGTACCGACTTGCTCATCGGCTACATCATGACTGCCGACGCTTTCGGTCCGATCACCGACAACGCATCGGGTATCGCAGAGATGTCAGGAGCGCACGAGCAGGTCGTCCACTCGCTGTCGCAGCTCGATTCAGTCGGCAACACCATGAAGGCGACGACCAAGGCCTATGCCATGTCATCGGGCACGGTGACGTCATTCGTTCTGTTCTCGACATACTTCTCCATTGTCGGCCTCAAGACGATGAACGTGATGGAGCCCTACTCCACTGCATTCATTCTCATCGGCATCTGCCTTCCGTACCTTATCAGTTCACTTACGATCGGCTCGGCAGCCAGGACGGCAATGCTTATGGTCGACGAGGTCCGCCGCCAGTTCAGGACCATCCCTGGCATCCTGAAGGGCGAAGCAAACCCCGACTACGCAACCTGTATCGACATCTCGGCGCGCAACGCCCTCAAAGAGATGATCCTCCCGGGCGTCATCAGCATCGCAGTGCCGATTTTCGTTGGACTGGTGTTCGGTCACTGGGCACTTGGGGCACTCCTCATCGGAGCAGTTCTCAGCTCAGCCCTGTTGGGGCCATTCTTCAACAACACAGGCACAGCCTTCGACAACGCAAAGAAACTCATCGAAGACGGTGGACACAAAGGCTCCTTCGAACATCAGGCGGCAGTTGCTGCGGACACCGTCGGCGATCCACTCAAGGACGTGGCGGGACCTGCTCTCCTCATCTTCATGAAACTCATCGGCATGGCAGCCCTGCTCATTGCAGGGATCAAGCCACTGTTCTAGCGCAGACATGGCACCGTCATCGGGACGAGGCGGGGGCGTAGCACGGCTCCCGCCTCTTGCACGAACCCTCACTCTTCTGGTATAGTATCGCTATCTCATCATGCCAGCAGAGGAGTGACCCATGAATGTAGCCCAGTTCATCACCGGTTTGTTGCTTATCATCCTGTCTGCAGGACTCTATTTCGCGTCCAGGTCGCGCAAGTCGCACGCCGGCCAGCTCAGCCAGGCACAGACGCTGAACCTTCATCAGGCTGCGCAGGGCCGTTTCTACGGCAAGTTTCAGGGCTCCATCGTCACCGACCAGCCGCTCCTTTCCTCCCGCTCGACGCAGGACCACGTCGTCCCGCCGCGCAACGCGGAGTACATCCTGGACCATGTCAACAGCCCCATCAAGAGCCTCATCACACTTGAGCGCTCGTACCACTGCGCCACGATCGACTATGACCGCGAGAGGATTGCGGTCTCCATCGAACAATTCATCTACTGATACGAAATCAGCACGTCTAAGCTTCGTTCTTCTCACTCCAACCGGAACCACAAAACCCCCGGCCTCACGGTCGGGGGTTTTGACAGAGCAAAACCTGAGTGCTACTTGCGGCGTATGCGGAGGCTGACGCCTTCCCGCTGCAGAGTCCAGCCGCCCAAACCTGACCCGCGCCGTGCTGTATTGAGCTTCATGGTCAAGATGCGGTCGGTCGAGAAGATACGAGCCGCAGCCACGGCCAGAACGAAGAACAGGACGAACTCGTAGATGATGCCTGCAATGACCATGATGAAGCTGTGAGCAAAGATGAACTGAGCCGCCAGGAACGGGTGCGAGAATGGGATCGCATAGATGAGCCATTTCAGGAGAGGCGATGCTGTGTTGATGTCGACGAACATGGTTATGAGGTACGGCAACAGGACCACCATCATGAGCGGCATGATGATGATCTGCACACTCTTGAGGTCTTCGGCGAACGCCCCCAGGATGACAGCGATGGAAAGCGCCACCATGATGCCGGCGAACACGCTCAGACCGAGAAGGACGTAGCCTCGCAGATCAAGAACCAAGCCCAGCTTCTGGATTGCCAGGCCGGCAGTTCCGGAGGTCCCACCATCGCTCCCCAGGAGACTGCCCATATAGCTCTTCATGCCAACCATGTACGCAGCGGCGGACACCAGCGCAACGATGCCCGAGGCCATCATCTTGGCCGTGACCAGGGCACCACGCGCGACGGGCGTGGAAAGAAGCGTCTCGAGCGTCTTGTTCTCCTTCTCCCCCGCAATCGAGGCGGCAATCATCTGGGCAGCCATGATGATCACCAAGAAGAGGACGATCGGAATGACCATGGTCTGCTGCATGACGACGCCGACGATCTCCTGAGGGCCGCCTTCTGCCGATGTCGTCCCCACCGTGACAAACGACTGCGCGCTGATGGCGTGCTTGACGATGGCAGGGTCCAGTCCGGGAGCCCCGCTCCTGATGTACGTGTCGCCGACATACTCGTTCATGGCGTTCAGCGCCGCGTCGAGCCTGAACGTTCCCTGTATTCCCATCATCGAGAAATTGCGCATGATCGTATACGTCTGCACCTTCTGGGGATGCTGCGCCTGGATGCCGGCCTCGAATCCCTGCGGGATGACCAGGACGGCGGTCCCTTTCTCCGACGCGACCTTGCGAACGATGTCATTGACGACGCCCTCAGTGACAGTCGTGACCTTGAAGTTCACCTTCGTGAGGATGCCGGCAAGCATCTGTGACGTCTGGCTGCGGTCGAGGTCCACGACAGTCACGGGCTGAGGAGCGGCCTGCTTCTCCTGCTCCTGATTGATGACCCTGCCCAGGAAGCTGTAGATCACCATGATCAGCAGGATAGGAACCAGCGTGTGCCACGTGAGCATCTCTTTCAGTTCTTTTCTCAGAACGACGAAGAATCTCCTCATTGCTTGACCACCTGGACAAAGACCTCTTCGAGGTTTGCCTTGCCATATTTGTCCTTGAGCCCCTGGGGTGTTCCCACGTCGTGGATGGTGCCCTTGTCGATGATGGCCACACGGTCCGACAGGTACTCTACCTCCAGCATGTTGTGACTGGAAAGCAGCACCGCCATGCCTTCGGCCGTCGTCCTGCGAATCAACTGACGAATGTCGATGGCAGCAACCACGTCAAGACCGCTTGTCGGCTCGTCGATGATGGCCAGTTTCGGGCGCGTCATGACGGCTCGTGACAGAAGCAGCTTGCGCATCATGCCCTTGCTGTACGTGCCGATCTTGTCACGCAACCGCTCGCCCAGTCCGGTGATGTCCGAGGCTCTCTGGACAAACTCGCGCTGTACCGCAGCATCGGAAGCGAACAATTCTGCCATGAAGCTCAAGTACCCAAGACCCGTCAGGTTCTTGTAGGCACCGGCCTCCTCGGGCAAGTAGCTGATGATCTCGCGTATCCGGGCTGCATCCTTCTGGACATCCATCCCGTAGACGTGAGCCGTGCCCGACGTCGGTTGCAGGATGGTCGCCACGATACGCAGAGCCGTGGTCTTGCCCGCGCCGTTGGGTCCGATGAGCGCGAAGATCTCCCCAGGCGCCACCTCGAAGCTGATGCCGTGCAGGGCCTCGAATTTCCCATAACTCTTCTTCAGGTTCTCTACGACCAGTGCCTGTCCCACGCTGAAACCTCCCCACTTGTCCTTACAGCGAAGAACACTGTTCAACACAACGCTGCGGTCCAGATCGCCCATTCGTACCATCACCTTTGGTCTCATGGTACACCTCCACGACGCATTGCCGTCCGAATCTTCCACGACGTCTCATTCTCGTCCGATGTCTTACTGTTTCCTGATGTCTTACTACTCGCGTACGTCTTACACTATTCGGACGATATTATCGTAGTACTGACCGCAACCTTGTCAAGTCCCCCGGAGGGATATAGTGAAGAAACTGTGAACACAATCAGGTTCTCCGGTGGATGCGTCTGTGCGTCACAAACTTCCAGTGAGCCCCCAAACCACACGAAGCACGTCCCGCGCAGCCGTGCAGGGCCTCGAATTTGCCATAACTCTTCTTCAGGTTCTCTACGACGAGTGCCTGTTCCATGCTGAAACCTCCTTGCATGTCTTCACAGCCATGCAGGCCTTTCCTCACAAAGCCCAGCGCCCTACTGACGCAGTTGTACGAGTATAGCACAGACCCAGATGTCAACTCCAGGAATGAAACGTCAGGTCAGAGAACCCTCCCAGACCCGGACCGCCAAGCCGCTGACGACCACCGGCGGGAGTGTGGTCATGCCAGAATATCCTCCAGGAACTCAATGCGCGGCGTGGCTGCATCACTCATGAGGATACTCATCGCATCGATGTGAACACCCCGCGTGGGCCGCGTCAGACCGGGTACGCCTGCCGCGAGGGCGGCCATCGTCGACCGTCTCAAATGCTCCTGCTTGCGACCGTCAATCGCCTCAAGAGGACTTCCATATCCTGTCCCACTCCTCGTCTTGACTTCGACCACATGGACGTGGCCGTTCTTCTCGGCGACGACATCCAGCTCTCCGTAGCTGGTACGGAGGTTTCTGGCCACGACACGGAAGCCGTGGTCAGTCAGCCATCGAACCGCAAGTTCCTCACCGGCGTTTCCCAGCGCCCGGTTGTGCTGCCCGCCCAAGCGGCAACTCCTCAGTTTCTACAAGTTGCTTGACAACGAACGTCCGCCGGTGCTCGCCAGAGGGCCCCCTGGTCCGCAGGGCCTGAATGTGCTCACGTGTGCCATAGCCGACGTTGCCCTCGAATCCATATCCGTGAACATGTCGAGCCATGACGCGCATGGCAGCATCTCGTGACACCTTGGCAGCGATGCTGGCACCCGCAACCGACAACACAGTTGCATCGGCATCGATGATCGCCATGGAGATCAGATGCTCCTCACGCTCGAGGAAAGGCGGGAGCAGCGGACCATCAACGACAACACCAATGCGTGAACTGATACCCCAACGCTGTCTGACCGCCGGCAAGAGAAGGAGGAGGGCCTTCTCCATGGCCCGGTAGGTTGCCTGAAGAATCCCATCCACATCGATCTCAGCTGCTGTGGAATTCCCTGTCGCAAACAGCGCGTGCGCAGGCAGGAGCTCGAACGCCTGTTCCCTTTGGTGCTGACTCAGAAGCTTCGAATCGTTGATGAACATGGTGCCCCGCGGATCTGTGATGGCACAGGCGCCCGCATAGACTGGTCCCGCAAGCGCCCCCCTGCCCGCCTCATCGATGCCGATAACGACGTCCAGCTCATACCGGGACTTGATCCCTTCCTCAAAGAGCGCTAGAGCTTCGTGTCGCATGTCGTTCTCCCCGTCCGCCGATGGAAAAACCCTCCTCGTCGAAACGAGGAGGGCTGATGGTCGCTGCTGCTATTGCGCGAGGCCTGTCTGGGCTCGAAGCACGACAAAGTGCTTGAGGGGCCAATAGGCAAACATTGCGCGCCCGACAATGGAAGTAGTCGAAACGGTGCCAAAGGAACGCGAGTCGAGACTCACCGCCCGGTTGTCTCCCATCAGGAACACCTGCCCCTGGGGAACTGGAGTTGGCGAGAAATCCGGCATGACGTACCCGCGCACATAGGGTTCATTGGCTACCTTGCCATCCACGTAGATCTTGCCGTCCTTTGCCTCAACGGTTTCGCCAGGAAGGCCAATGACACGCTTGATATATGGATCGCCAGTGGTTACGCCGGGTGGCCAGAATATGATCACGTCACCTCGCCGCGGCTGGTGAAAATGGTATGAAAGCTTGTCTACCATAACGAGATCATCCGGAAAAACAGTCGTCTCCATCGACGACATCTGAATCCGGTATGGCTGCACCACCCAATGACGCAGTGCATACGACGCCCCGAACGCGATCGCGATGATGATGACCCAATCAAGTACCTCGCGAATGGCCCTATTCAACGTCTACTCTTCTCTTTTCTCCTTAACGTTGCGAGCCGTGCCGACTCTGTCTCTGAGGTAGTATAGCTTCGCACGACGAACATCGCCGTGACGCACGACCTCAAGTCTGGCAATCATCGGAGAGTAGAGCGGGAACACCTTCTCTACACCAACACCAGAGGAGATCTTGCGGACCGTAAACGTCTCACGGCTGCCGCCGCCCTTCTTGGCAATAACGAGACCCTCAAAAACCTGGATTCTCTTCTTGCCACCTTCCACGATGTTGATGTGAACCTTGACAGTATCGCCGACTAGAAGGATGGGCATGTCAGGCTTCACATATCTGCTCTCTACAAGGTCAATAGCATTCATTTCAGAACTCCTTTCACCGGGCTGACACTCACACGAACAATTAGTTTAGCAGAACCCCCACGCTTATCAAGGCGAGAACAGACATGTAAGTCCAGCACACTTGCCGAGGTGCCGTCACACGGCACGCTGACAAGGCAACAGAGGCCGCCCGCAAGAAGTCTACACATTTGCCGGACGACCGCAAGCCCGCGAATACGAGGAACCACAAGGCCGAGACGCGGTTTTTGGCGAATGCCCTGCTATCACATATACTTCTCCATGTATCGAAGGTCACGCGGGACAGGCGACAGAGACAGCATCGAGGAGGCTCTCGTGGACACAATTCGCAACAGGAGAAGCATTCGGAAGTACACACCCCAGCCGGTGCCTCAGGAGCTTGTGACCAGACTGCTCGAGGCAGCCATGTCGGCTCCGTCCGCTGGCAACGAACAGCCATGGGAGTTCATCGTCATCACGGACCGGGAAGTGCTGCAAGCCATCACGACCGTCCACCCGTGCTCCCAGATGCTGAAAGAGGCGCCACTCGCCGTCGTCGTATGCGGGAATCTGGAGCGAGAGAAGTACCCAGGGTTCTGGGTCGAGGACTGCTCGGCCGCAACGGAGAACATTCTTCTCGAGGCAGAAGACGTGGGGCTGGGGGGCGTATGGCTCGGCGTCTATCCACACGACGAGAGGGTCAAGGGGCTCGCCAAACTGTTCGGACTGCCCTCCTCCGTTGTCCCGTTGTCGATCGTCGCACTCGGCTATCCTGCAGAGAAGAAACCGCCCGCCGAGCGTTTTGATCCTTCACGGGTCCACACCAATCGCTGGTAGATCGTTCTCCTGACGGCAAGCCTTCTCCCTGTACTCTGCCACGACCCCACGCGGGATGAAACGCGTGGCAAGCCAGACGAGACCAGGTACGATAAGCAGATCGTCAAGCTGCCCCAGTCCCGGTATGAAATCGGGGACGAGGTCCACGGGAGAAGCCAGATAGGCGAGGGCCGCCCCAAGAAGCCATTTTGCCACTCGTGGGGTCCGTGGGTCCTTCAGCACAAGAAACCACACACGCACTTCCCGCCTGATGCGTGTAACAGCTGTGCTCAGGCTCACGTCAGGAGCGTCCGAGCAAACGGTCCAGGATGATTGCAGCTGCGCTGCGTACCGACAGGTGGTTGAACTCGGTCGGCCCCCAGATGGGCTCCAGGACATAGTCCATCTGCGTCATGATCTCGTCTGCCAGGCCGAAACCAGTCCCGAACACCAGCAGGTACGGATGGTCCCCTGAACGAATCTGCTCGCCCATTGCCGGATAGCCGATGGAGTTGGCGAACGTCCGCGCGCTTGTGGCAATCAGGACTGGTTTCTCTCCTTCCACGTGCTGGATATCGGCAACAGCTTCTTCGAAATGCGACACGACCCGCAGCAGTGACAAAGACTCGGCGCGATTCGGATTGTACTCATGCCCGAATCCTTCGTTCCAGAAATGAGCGATGCGCAGTGCAATCTGTTGTTCCTGGGCAAGGGGCTCGACTTCGTACATGGCCGTGGCTCCGTACGTCTTGCCGGCTCGTGTGATGTCATGGATATCGTGGATGACGATGGACGTGGTGACAATCTCGTGGTGCTTGTTGTAGACCGGATGGTGCACAACAGCCAGGTACAATCTGAAGCTAGTCAAGGATCCCCCTGAGGTCTGCCAGCACCTTGCTGAGGTAATTGCGGTCCTGATCAGCCAAGTCGAAATCGCGCAGCAGGTCGGGTCTTCGAATGAGGGTTCTTCTGAGCGCTTCCTCTCGACGCCACCTTGCAATATTCGCGTGATGCCCTGAAACAAGAACGTCAGGCACGGCCTTCCCATCCAGTTCCCGTGGACGCGTATACTGGGGATACTCCAGGAGTCCGGAGGAGAAGCTCTCCTCGCCCGTGGATACAGCATTCCCGGTAGCCCCTGGAAGCAGGCGGGTGATGGCGTCGATGATCTCGATTGCCGCAATCTCGCCCCCGGAGAGTACGACGTCTCCGATCGAGATGGTGAGGTCGAGCTGTTCCATGACACGCTCGTCAATGCCCTCATAGCGCCCGGCAACAAACAGCAGTCGCTCCTCGTGCGCCAGATCCTCGACCATGTTCTGCGTCAGGCGGTCGCCCTGAGGGGCAACCCCGATCTTGACCCAGGAGCCTGCCGGATTGTCGATTGTCTCCAGTGCCTCGATGAGCGGCCTGGGCAGGAACATCATCCCCGCACCCCCACCGAACGGGATGTCGTCCGTCGTATGGTGGCGGTCATGTGTATAATCGCGAAGGTTGACAGCCTCAAAGTCCAGAACGCCCTTGTCGATTGCCATCTTCATGACGCCAACCTGAGTGAACGGTTCGTACAACTGGGGAAATATGGAAATCGCTTTGATTTTCATGGCAGCAACAGTATAGCAGACGCACCAGCTTACCAAGCATGAACTGTACATCATATGGAGAACGCCCCGGTGGGATCCGGGGCGTTTCAAGATACACAGATGCAGACTACTTCACTGCTGTAGGGGTCTCAGCGCCTTTCGCCGGCTTGGTGGGAACCGATTTCAGATAGGTGTCCATCCACCGACGGATGCTGTTCAGGCGATCGATGCGCCGGTCCGTGCGTCCGATGCGCGACAACCCGTGCGGTTCCTCCGGGAAGACCACGAACTCACTGGGTACACGATTCACCTTGAGTGCCGTGAACACCTGTTGGCCTTGCTCGATGGCCGCCCTGAAATCCAGTTCATTGTGCAGCACCATCGTCGGTGTCTTGGTGTTCCCGAGGTACTTGATGGGCGAGCGGTCCCACAGGACGTCGATGCTCTGCTGGGGCGGTTTGCCCCCACAGGGGAACTGGAAGGTCCAGCTGACGTCACTGGTGCCCCACATGCTGATGAGATTGCTGACGCTGCGCTGTGTCACGGCGGCCGCGAAGCGGTGCGTGTGGCCGATAATCCAGTTGGTCATGTAGCCGCCGTAGCTCCCACCGGTGACACCCATGCGCCTGCGGTCGATGTACGGCTTCTTCTCGACAAGGTCAGTCCAGTCCATGAGATCGTCATAATCGACGGTGGCCCACCGGCCCCAGATGGCCTTCTCGTGCTCCTCGCCATACCCGGTTCCGCCCCGCGGATTGCTGAAGTAGATGACATAGCCGGAGGCGGCCAGGTAGTAGAATTCATGCATGAACAGATTGCCATACTGGTCCTGCGGACCACCGTGGATCTCGAGAATCGATGGATACTTCTTCTTGGGGTCGAACCCCGGAGGCGTCATGGTCCATCCCTGCAGGTCGTGTCCATCGCGTGCTTTGAACCACACCTCTTCAACCTTGCCAAGATCGAGCCGACTGAGCAGTACCTGGTTGAGATGCGTCACCTGTCGGACGTCGCCCGTGTCCATGTCGCGCACCCAGACCTGCCCGGGGTCAGTCATGGTACCCAGGAAATAGGCCATAATCCTCTGTTGAGCGTCCACGGTGAATGTGCCGACGCAGCCGGGAGTGTCGATGACGGCGTAGAGCGTCCCCTCGTCGACTGCGATCGCCATCAGCTTCGTACTACCGTGTTCGGAAATCTGAAAGTACAGGACTCTCCCATCAGCGGACCACGCGGGAGGCATCTGGAGCCCTCCGCCTACGTCGTTCAAGGTCGAGCATGTGAGTGAGATGTCATACGGTCGGGTCACGCTGCGAGCGATTCCCTTCCCGTCGGCGGGAACGACCCACAGTTCGACGTTCTGCCACCATTCGTTGGGATCTCTTGGCCCGACGTAACAGATCCTGCTCCCGTCAGGCGAGAAAACCGGTGTGCCCTTGGGGCCTGGAGGAGTCCTGACCAGCTTCATTGCTCCTCCTGCGGGCGGCATGACATAGAGGTCGATCAGGTCGGGCTCGAGGTCGGGGTCTTCCCTGCGATTGCTGCAGAAAACGATCGACCTGCCGTCCGGAGACCAGGATGCTTCGTATTCATCGTACACACTGCCCGAGGTGAGCTGCTTCCTCCGGCCCGTCGCGACATTGACAACCCACAGGTGAGTCCGTTCATGGCCGAGCCACCCCTGGCCGTCCCCGCGGTAGAACAGGCGTGTGTAGTGACGCGATACGACCCCCAGCTTCTTCTTCTTCTCGTCCCCCTCGCGATCTATGACTTCCTGATCCTTCCGTGTGAACTCCAGCAGGAGGCTCCTGCCATCAGGCGACCATGTCAGGCTGGCGATGTCGCCCTTGAGATCCGTAAGGCGACGCGCCTCCCCGCCGTCAGCATTGATGACGTAAACCTGCGCGCTCTCCCCTTCCTTGCGCGACGACAGGAATGCAAGAGTCCGTCCGTCGGGCGACCACCTTGGCGATGCATCTGTCTGGTCTCCCTGTGTGAACTGGCGTTCGCCAGAACCGTCTGTGTGTGCCATCCACAGATTCGCGTACTTCTTCTGTGTCTTCTTGTCCGCCCGCTGAACGCCATAGACGACGTGCCTGCCATCCGGCGAGAGGCGGACGTCCGTGAGAAGCTGAAGTGCATAGAGATCCTGCGCCGTGATGGAGCGCAGCGGTTGCTTCGGTCGTGTCATAATTTCCTCCATCGTTTCCGTGTCAGTGGCGGGGGTGCATGCCTACCCGTTCCGACCCCGTGGTTCCATGTCCATTGTAGGCAAAACGAAGCCCAGGTATAGCGGAAACTGAAAAAGGCCCCGGCACGCAGCACCGAGGCCTCTTGAGTACGAACGAGAGCTGAACTAGAACTCCTGCCGCTGCAGCATGCGGTACGAAGTCCACAGCATGCAGCCACTCAGAACCACGCCGACGACAATGGGCACGAGCTGTGGTACGGGGTGTTCGATGAGACCCGGACTCCCGAACAGCGCCAGCGGGTTGAGCCAATGAAGAGGCTTGAACTGGCCCGCGACTGAAAGAACGATAAGGATGCCCCCTGAGAAGAGCATCGCTTTCACGCGGTCCGGCACGAGCACTGAGAGCAGTGTCGCAAGAGACGCAAATGTGAGAAGCGCAACAACACTGTGCAGCGTCGCAGTCAGCACGAATCCAGGCTGGGGCGCCTTGCCAATGATGGCAGAGCCCAGCACTGCTCCTCCCGTAGAGACCAGCACTGCCAGCACAAGCCCTCCAAACAGGACGATGACCTTGGATGCCAGGATCATGCCACGGCTGACAGGCCGCGAGAACAGGAAGATGGCGGTGTGCAGCTCCCGTTCGCCGGCGACCCCGCCACTCAGCAGCACGACTGTGAGAATGGCGCCCACCTGTTGCAGGTTCTTGCTGAACCACTGGGAATACAGATATGCATTCACATTGCTGAAGTCCGGCAGGAGCTTCTTGATCAGATCCACATACTCCGGTGGAATCTGGCCGATGCCGGGAATGCCCCCCTCGAAGAAACGATACGCAATGGAGACGGCGACTCCTATCACCGACAGCAGCACACATCCTATGATCATCTTCATGCGGTTTTCCCGCAGTTCTTTCCACATCAATGCTTTCACGTCATGCCTCCACGAACCGCAGGAAGATCTCGTCGAACGGCAACGATTGCACGTTCAGCACAGTGCCCCCAGCATCGACAAGCGCTGTGCGGGCTTGTTCGTGGTCGGCGAGTACCTCGACGTCCCAGGCATCCTGACCGAGAGCCCGCTCCCGTTGAATGGCAATGCTCTTGACGTCGCGTGGGCTGTGCCCCACCCCAAAGCGGACTGTGTAGACCCGATACCGTTCCTTGACGGATTCCACCGAGTCCTGGAGGACCGTGTGACCGTGGCGCATGAACGCCACCGTATCACAGATCTTTTCAACTTCGCTCAGAATGTGCGATGAAAAGAAGACCGTCAGATTGCGCCGGGCCGTCTCGTCTGCCAGCACGCCCAGGAAATGTGACCGAACCATGGGGTCCAGACCCTCGGTAGGCTCGTCGAGGATGAGCAACTCCGGTTCCGTCGAGAGAGCAATGTAGAGCCCGAGTAACTTGCGCATGCCCTTGGAATATGTGGCAATCTTGCGCGCGAGCGGCAGTTCGAAGACAGTCTGCAGTCTCCGCACATTCTCCTGCACGGAGCAGCCGTACAAGCGCGCATTGAACTGCAGAATCTCGAGGCCCGTCATGTGTGGATAGAGTGAAAAGTCCTCAGGGACGAATCCGATACGCCGCCGGAGGACCGTTCCATCTCCTGACGGGATGGCACCAAGAACCGTGAGTGACCCAGCCGTAGGCTCCATCAGGCCGAGCATCAGCTTGATGCTGGTCGTCTTGCCCGCGCCATTTGGCCCCATCAGGCCAAAGATGCTGCCCGTCGGGACAGTCAGACACATGTCCTCCAGAGCTCGTACCTGTCCATACGACTTGCTCACGCCAATCATTTCTATCGCATTCATGAACTCCCTCCCTGGTCATGCTCTTTCGTGGAAATCTCCTTGCGCTTCTCCAACCGATCAATGAGGTCGTCGATCGTGAGGCCAGCGTTTCGAGCCTCGATGACCAGCATTTCCACCATGTGTTCAAGGCGTTCTGTCTCCACGCCGATCCTGCCTTCCCGCACAAATGTTCCCTTGCCGCTGATGGTCTCGACCATACCCTCGCGCTCCAGGTCCCTGTATGCTTTGGCGACTGTGTTCGGGTTGACAGCCAGCTTGACGGCAAGTTCGCGTACCGTAGGCAGTTGGTCGCCCGGGCGCAGAGTGCCGAGAGCTACACCATTCCTGACCAGCTGTATGATCTGGAGGTACACGGGTACGCCATCATATGGGTTCACGTAGAATTCCATCATCACCCCTTATTGTACTATTACGATAGTACAGTATGTTCAGTTGTCAAGAGGTGACCGCAAACGGACTGGATGGTGGAGTGAGACATTAAGGTCTTACCATTTTCATTTAGGTACTGCCATTTACATTGAAGTGCTGCCATTTGCATACGTTGAAGTATTGCCATTTCACCCAAGACGAGGATTGCATCAACATCTTCGGCACTAACGACTGGTTCGTTCGAGTAGCGCCTGCGCACGACTCCGCCAGCAAAGTTGGTCAAAACATCGGCAACGCGTTAGCCTTGTGGTGGAGGGTATGATCTCCACTGCGATGCCTCAATGATGCGGCACGCTGACGGCTTTGGTGACCGGGTTCCTATCCACCACTCTCGTCGAAACCACGTGCTGGAGGCGCATAGCATGAAGACAATGACATCACGATCCTGCTCACGGATCGCTACATTCACGAGCATTCTGCTTGCAGTAGTTCTTGTCGCGGGTTGTGCACCAAAAGTCACTGGAATGGTTGATGTTCCGGTCGGCGACGACATGGCTACGCAAATCAAGAAAGGGACAACGATATACACGGTAGAGGATGTCCCTGCCTTCGTCATGAATGGAACGGACGCAGTCACTACGGATTTTTCAGCTACGGTGAAGGTCCTAGATGTTCTGGACACCAGAACTATCAGAGTGGATATACTCTCTCCTGTCCCGTTTAGCCACCAGGGGCCTGGAAATATGGGATATCTCTATCTCTGTCAACCACTCTCGAACGAGGCAGAGAAGCTTCCAGACGGTACCGTTGTATATAGTGGCGAAGGATATCCACAAGTTATCGCAGGGCAGGAATACAACATTTCCGGAGTTCTCCAACCTCATTGGCTGGATTATCCGCGCGTTTACATTCCTGGTTCGGTTGAGTTCAAGCAGGCGCCTGTTTCGCTAGAAGGTCCGCAGATCGACATGATGGGGGAAATCAGCGCAACAGATACTAGATATGATGTAGTTCCGCTCTCGTGGAATGTCGGGTGGAACACACTGCAGGCCTCTGAATCGCCCGTTGTCTATATGAGCGATTTCAATAATGGAGGTCCGCTACGCTGGCAACCTGGTCCACCTGTTCGAGTCGTTCAACAATGGAGTTACCTAAGCAAGAAACCCCTCATAACAACGATATCCAAAGATGTGAATCTTCTGGTTCCGCCCACGGGGATGCAGTATTTATCAACCAAAGACGGTTCTATCAAGCGATGGTATGCGCCAGATGAGAGCGCTTTTGTAGCCGTTCCACTAGAATTGGACGCTCTGCCGCCATATAAAACGCTAGATGGCAAGACTCTTACCATAACGGAGCAAAGCATTGCTTCTGGTTCCAAGGCAAAGACGCTGGCCGTTCCAGTTCTTTCTGGATTAAGACAGATAGTTGTGGTGTATGGAAGCGGCAGCATTACAAATGGTTCTATTCTTGTTGAGGCAGCAGACAAAGGGATGAGCAATATGTCTGATGGCATATGGCTTCTTCGTATAAACGATGGGAAAGCGGCGTGGATACGATGTGGCAACAGGGCTGCATTTACTGAAGGTTTCATCTCGGGTCAGGAAGCAAGCTTTGCCCGTGTTGGATCGCTCCTCTACTTCACCCATAGCCATGACGGGCAAATTGGCTGCATCGACACGACAGCTGCCTCACCTTCAATAACATTGCCAGAGAAAGTCAATATACTTCTCACCCAACTTTATGGCAGAGGTCCCACCGAAACTGAGGGGCCACTCCAGGCACAGTTGGCAAGCGACAATGGTACGTTGATCATTGAGTATCCCGATGCCAATTGGAACGCAATGTATTACGCCGTGGATGCGTCTGGAACGGTTATTGGAAGCCTGCGTGTAGACAAGATTTCGACAACAAGTTTTTGATACAGAAGGAAAGCAGGGGTCGTCTATTTCTACATCAGGAGGCATCTCCCTTCCTTCCATCGACCTCTTTCAATAGGATACCTCATAGAAACAGCGGACAACGAAGACGGCTTTGGTGACCGGGTTTCAGTCCACCTCTTTTTGTTTGGAGTACGTCTTGGAGGCGCATAACATGAAAAGCACAGTATCACGATCCCGTTCAATGATCGCCACATTCATGAGCATCCTGCTGATTGCTTCTCTGATGTCGGGATACAGGCCGGCGACCCAGGAGACTCCGCCGGTCGACACAAACGGTTCGGCGGCTGCTGAACGGGTGGTCAGAGAATGCTTCAACTACTGGAACGGAAAGAATGTCGCTGAAATGGAGAGACGCATGACTCCAGACAGAACAGGCATAACTTGGGAACTTGATAAGCTGGAGTATGTGAACCTGATAAGCATCAACGCGAGGGAATCGAGCGAAGAGAACAAGAAAGTGTTTGACGTTGTGTTTGACATCAGATTCAAGAACGGCGATGGAGGGGGGTCAGGACTCGAGGACGGGAAACTGACGTGGAAGTATCTGCTGAGAAGGGACGGCCAGAACTCACCATGGCTCATTTATGACTGGGGAGTCGGGGAAGGAGAGTGAAGGATCACGGTCATTGCTGGAGACGCTGACTTGCGTTCGGCCGCCGTGCCAACGTAGTCCACGATACGGACTGCGGAACTACACTTCAGTGGTCGGTTTCCATTGGACGGAACAGCGATTCGGGCCAACCTTCGGACGTGCAGCACAGCGCACAGTGATTCACTGGAGGTAGAGACTGGGGTAAACCTCCGGAACTATCTGCTTCTTGGTCTGTTGTTGCTCATGATGCCAGTCTTCAGGTCCACATCGCGCAACGCACGGCCGGCACCTGTCTTGATGTTCGCCGTCTCCTCATAGAGATCGCGCCTGGCGCCGTAGGCGCTTTCCGTGTCATCCACATGGGCCCGCTTCCTGCGCAGCGCATCCTGAACGAGCAGTGCGACGATCAAGAATGCCGGAAACCCTATGATAGGTGCGAGATACCAGGTCATAGCCCCCTCCATGTGTAGTGTACCATGTCAACGTTAACGCATCGTTAACCTGCGACCAACAGCGATCACATGTCACACCGGGGGCTGAGACTGGCTTCCCTACGGTTTGCTGAGCGTGAAGATGGTAACCTCGGGGGGGCAGAGGAACCGAACAGGCAGGACACTCATGCCAAGTCCCTGACTGACGTAGAGCGGAACGCCGTCGACCTGGTACAGGCCACGCACGAAGGGAGACCCCTCCAGGGCCGCCGTCAGTCGGTCTCCCCACAGAGGTAGTCTCACCTGGCCCCCATGCGTATGACCGGTGAGGACCAGCGAGGCATGCCCTGATGCCACGATGCTGGTCACGTCGTCTGGACAGTGTTCCAGCACGATCGCCTGCTCACCCGCTGCCAGACCGGAGAACCCCGCTTCGACATCCATGTGGTGGCTATAGGAATCGTCCAGTCCCACAATAGCGAGTCCGATCCCACCGGAGCGACGGCTGATTCGCGTCAACTCGTTCTCCAGAACAACAAAGCCTGCCCCCCGCAGCTGGTCCAGGAACTGCTCCATGGCCTCCCCGTCATCGAAGCGCCAGTGTTCATGATTCCCAGGGATGTAGACGACCGGGACGCCCGCCGCCTCACAGAGCTGCTTGGCCCACACAAGGACCACAGGAATGCTGGAACGCCTATCGGCGATGTCTCCAGTGACGACAACGAGGTCAGGACGTTCGGTACGGACAGTATCGATGGCGCGCCACGCGGCCGGCGACGGGTACCCCAGATGGGCGTCGCTCAACTGGATAACTGTTCCTCCGTTCCACTCTTCGGGCAGCCCGGCAACTCTCGCCTCGATCCGGCGCATAAGAAGAGTGTTTGGCTCGACGACTGCGGTCTCCAGGAACAGAGCAGCAGCCACAGCCAGAGTCCAGAACAGCCGCTTGTGCCTGACCGTGGTCACCGAGCGGTTGATTCGTCCAGCCCGCATGACGTGAGCGTGATGAATGTCAGTTCGGGCCGGCACAGGAACCGTATGGGAACATGGCTCATGCCCATCCCGGCGTTGACATAGAAGAGTGTATCACCCAGCTTGAACAACCCACGCGCGAAACGTGTGCCGTACCGCGAAGGAACACACAGAGCGCCGATGAACGGGAGGCGAACCTGCCCTCCATGGGTGTGGCCGGCAAGGACCAGCCGTGCGGCAGGACGCTCTGCCAGCTCCTCGAACGCCTCGGGAGCATGGGTCAGCACCAGCGCGAATGCGCTGTCGGGGACTCCCCCGAAGCTAGCATCCAGATCGGCGTGCCCAAAGTACGGGTCGTCCGTGCCGACAAGCCACATGCGGTCGCCATGCCCACGCAGGACGACATTCTGATTTGCGAGGACTCGAATGCCAGTGTCCATCTGGAGTCGCTTGTGCCATGCCGCCATGCTCTGTCTTGTCGGAAAAGCTCGATGGTCCCAGTTCCCAGGTACGACAACCACCGGCACTCCAGCGGCGGCACGCAGCTCGCTCAGGAATGCGAGGCATGCCGATGTCTGCTCCGCGTG
>Ga0315274_10000406_pt1 | contig 67670 bp, 65 predicted proteins | sample YL17G02_20_MG_FD_203700 | JGI IMG/M metagenome (GOLD analysis project Ga0315274, IMG submission 203700) | Sediment microbial communities from Yellowstone Lake, YNP, Wyoming, USA - YL17G02_20 | ecosystem: Environmental > Aquatic > Freshwater > Lake > Sediment | place: USA: Wyoming | collected... | reverse complement strand
GGCCGGCCCCCCCCCGCCGCGCCGCGCGCCGCGTCGCTAGAGTTTGCGCCGCCGCCCGCGGCCGACGCGGCCGCCGCCGCGCTCGCGGCCGCCGCCTCCAAAGTCGACTGGCTCCCCGGCAGCGCCGCGCGCCGCGCGTACGTCGCCGCGTGCCCGCGCGCCGTGCTGGCCGACTTCCGCGCCGCGGCCGCTCGCTCGGCCGAGTCTGCGCCCGCCTTCGGCGCCGACCCGTCCGCCGCCGCCACCGCCGCCCGCATTGGCGGCCCCATCTGCGCCGCCCGCTGGCTGGAGCACGGGCTGCGGGAAGCGGCGTGGCCCCTGGCGCTGCTGGATGAAGGGACCGGCGGGCCGCGGCGCCGCCCGTCGGTCCTGGCCGCCGAAGCCGACGCGCTCGCCTCGTTCTCCCGCAAGTGGACCCTGCGCCTGGCTAAGGGCGTGGCGGACGGGTTTGGGCGGGCGGCGCGAGGGTATGTGGCGGCGGCGGCGGCCGGCGCGCTCTGCGCCGGCGCGCCGGCGTGCCCCCCGCCCGGCCCGCACCCAACCCTCACCCCCGCCCTCGCCGTCCTCGCCTCCTCCCTGGACGCCCTCGCCGGCTGCCTGGATGCGGTCGCCTTTCGCGCGGCGTGGCGCGGGGCGGCGGCGGCCGCGGTGCGCGCGCTCTTCAACGACGTGGCGACCGAGGCGAGCGTCGACGCGGGCGGCGGCTTCCAACTCGCCGCCGACGCCGCCGCTCTGGCGGCCGTGCTCGCGCCGTACGCGCCGCGGCCGGCGGCGCACGTGCGCGAGCTGGCCGACGCGGCGGCGCTGCTGGCGGCGGAGGAGCGCGCGCTCGGCCCGCTGCGCGCCGCGCTCGCGGCGCGCGACGGCGACGCCGCGGCGTCCGCCCTGCGGGACCTGGGCGTGGCGCGGTTGGCGCCCGACCAGGCGGCCGCCGTGCTGGCCCGGCGGGCGCACGGGTGAGGGGGGAGGGGGAGGGTTGAGGGTGTCGATGAACCCTGTCGTGCCGCATAGATCCCTCCCGCCATCTCCTTCGCGCTCTCAATGCCGTTGTTTGCAGTGCTGGTCACGCCGCCGCGGGGGCGGCGGTCGCGGGGGCGGTCAGCTCGCTGGCGGCGCGCGCGGCACGCGGCCGCCTCGCCCTCGCCCCCGCCCCCCCCCTTCCCGCCGCCGCCGCCGCCCGGCGTGCCGCTGCCTTGCGCTCGGCCGCCGCCGCGGCTTCCGACAGCGCGGCCAGGTGGGCGTCGATCGAGGCAACCAGCCGCGCGGCGCGCGCCTCGGCGTCTGCGCGCCCCGGGAACGCGCCGCCCCCGAACCGGGCCTCGAGCCAGAGCCACAGGGACACGATGCCGTGCGCGTCCTCGACGGCTTTGAGCGATTTCAGGGCGGCGGCCGACCCGGGGCGGTGCCGCGCGGGGTCGCCGGTTGCGGCGGCGTCGGGCGCGCCTTTTGACCAGGCCAGGGCCAATTCCGCGGGCCGCCCGTCGGCGTAGGCCGCGGCGAAAGCGAGCAGCGCCCGCCGAAACGCGGGGTCGCGAGCGCGCGCGGGCGCCGCGCAGAAAGTGAACCGGTCCCGCAGCGACAACCCGGGCACGGCCTCGAGCAGGCGGGCGGCCTCAACCGTCGCGGTCTGGGACGCGAAAAAGTAACGCCCGCCGAGGCGCGCGTCGTCGGCGAGGCGTTCCAAGATTCTCGCGAACGACGCGCCAACGTGGCGCCCGGCGTACGCCTCCAGCTGCTCAAACTCGGGCGACAGGCCGGCGGCGCGCGTCGCGTCGTCCGGGGTGGAGGCGGCGAGGGCGGCGGCGAGACGCGGGGTGTCGGCCGCGTCGAGCACCGCGGCGAGCCCTGTCGGCCACGCGCTGGACCGCCGCCCCGCCCGCCCCGCGATTTGCTTGACCGCCGGCGCCGGAATCGGGCGCGGCGCGCCCCGGCCGTCGGGCTTGGCCAGGGTGGTGAACACGACGCGGCGGATGTTGAGGTTGAGGCCCATGCCGATCGCGTCGGACGCCACCATGACGTCCATGCCGGAATGGGGGTCGTTGAACAGGCGAGCCTGGGGAAGAGGGAGGGGGGGAGGGCGTCCGTGTGGTCCCGTCGCGGGGTTCCGAGGCGCCGGGCGGCCGGCCCGCCACCCCTCTCTGCTCCCTCACCTGGCGCCGCCGCGTTTCCGGCGGCAGCGCGCCGTAAATGACGCACGCCTGCAACCCGGTCGCGGCCGCGATGGCGGCCCGGGCGGCATATATGCCGGCCCGCGAAAACGCGACGACCGCGTCGCCCGCACGCACGTCGGCGAGGCCGGCCGGCAGCCCCGCGCGGTCGACCGCGAGCGCGCCAAACCTTTCGTAACGGACCACCTCGAACGCGTCGCCCGCGTCGGCGGCGAGCGAGGCCACGAGGGCGACGGCCGACGCGTCGCCGCACACGTGCACCACGTCGGCCGCCACCCCGTGCAGCGCCCGCGTCCACGCCCACCCCCGCGCCCCATCCCCGATCATTTGCACCTCGTCCAGGACGGCGACCGCGACCCGGGCCCGCGGGTCGGCCATCTCCACGGTGCACGAGACGTGCCGCGCGCCTGGCACGCGCCGCGACTCTTGCCCCGTGATCAGGGAACAATGCACCCCGCGCGCGTTCATCTCGTCGTACACCTCCATGGCGAGCAGGCGCAGCGGCCCCGCGTACATGCCGGACGGCGCGGCCGCGAGCGCGGCGAGCGCGGCGTGCGTTTTGCCGGAATTGGTCGGCCCCGCGTGGTACACGATCCGCCGCTTGAGCGCGCGCGCGGTGGGGTACCAGGTGTGGGGGGCGCGCATGTCGATGGCGGTCACGAGGTCGCTGGAGGGGTCGAGGGAGGGAGGGGAGGGGTCGGGCCGCGCGCGCGCGGCCGCGCCGCGCCACCCCCTCCCTCTCCCCTCTCTCACCGATAGGCCGCCATTTGATCCGCGTAATTCTCAAAGCAGTGCTCGGCAAACAGGCGGAAGAGGGCGCCGTCGCCCGCGGGGCCGGGCGCGAGCGCCGCGAGCGCGGACGCCGCGCGCGCGTCGGCGCCGCGGCGCACCACGCGTTGAAACGCCGCCACCGCCTCGTCAAACAGTTTGGTGTTGACGTAGAGGGCCAGGGCGCGGTCGCGCGTGTCGGGCGCGGTCGCCCAGGCGGTCAGGCGGGCCTTGGTGGACGCCGCGTCGCGTCGCGCGGAGGACGCGTCCTCGCCCTTGGCCGCCGCGGGGCGGCCCGCCGTGCGGGCGACCGCGGCGGCCGCCGCCAGGGCGGAGTAGGACGCGGGGAAGCCGGGGGGGAGGTCGGCGTCGGCGAGCGCGAGAGGAGGGGTGGGGGCCAGCGGCGGCAGTTCAGCGGGCGCCGAGCCGCGAGTCTCGCCGCGCCGGCGTCCGCTGTCATCCTTGGAGCCGCCCGCGGGCGACCGGCGGCGGCCGGGCGGGGGTTTGGAGTCGGCCGCGCTCAACGCGAACGAGCGAGCTGGCGCCCAGTCCCGGCCGCTCGCGCTGCAGAGCGAGGCGCATGTTGCCCGTCCATCGTCGCGCCAGGCGGCCGCGGCGCGGCCGCCACCCGGCGCCGCCGCCGCCGCACGCCGCCGCAGGGCGGCCGCCAGCGCGGCCGCCGCGCGGCGGGCGGTTGCCATGCTGCGGGCACCGCGGCGCGGGGGCCGGCGTCGACTGGGGAGCGAGAGTGGAGCGACCGCCGCCGCCGCATGCATCGCCGCCTCACTCTCCGCGCCGCCGCCGCACTATGGCGCCGCCGCGGCCCCAGAGTCGAGTAGCCGCAGTCGCGTGCGCGCGCTGCCGGGCCGCGAGGGTAGCGGCGCCGCGCCCGGCGCGGCGCCTGCTAGTCGCGCCGCCCGCCGCCGCGCCGCCGCCCGGGCCGCCGGGCGGTCGTGGCGATGCCGGGAGCGACCCTGACGCCGACGCTAGCCCGTTGCTCGGGCTCTCCCTCGCCCTCATCGCCTTTTATCGGCGAGAGGTCTCCCCACTCCTCCCCAAATCGTGCCGCTTCCTGCCCACCTGCTCCGACTACGCCCAGCAAGCGTATACAAAGTATGGCGTCGGCAAAGGGTTTGCGTTGACCGCGTGGCGCATCGCGCGGTGCACGCCGTGGGGCGGGTCGGGCTACGACCCCGTGCGCTGGCCGCCGCCCGGGCTCGAATGGGCGTTTGGTGGATCAGAAGAGGGGGGTGAGGGGTAGGGCAGTGTGAAAGAGGAGAGCGAGAGAGAGAGAACAGCGCGCCTGCGGAGCCGAGTGATTGCAGTTGGCCCTGTCCCCCTCTCGCTCTCACGGCCGCCGGCCCCGCGACCGGGACCGCGACCGCCCCTTCCGGTCCCGGGACCGGGACCGCGACCGGCGCGCCGCCTTGCGCCCCTTCTTCTCCCGCTTTTTCTCCTTTTTCTTCTCCTTCCTCTCCCGCCGCCGCCGCCGCCGGCGCTCGGCCGACGCGTCCGAGTCTGAGTCGGAGGAGGAGGAGGAGGACGCGCCGGCGGCCGCGCCCGCCAGCGCGGCGGCGCGCGCGACGGCGAGCGCGTCGACAGGCGCGCCGCCCGCGCCCGTGTCGGCCTTGACGCTCACGCTGCCGTCCGCGCCCACCACCAGGTTGTTTCGGCACTGCTTGGTCAGGTGGCCGGGGTTGCCGCACGTGCGGCAGCCGCCGCGCTGGGCCTGGACCTGGGAAGCGGGAGCGGGGGCGGTGGGCCCGCGTGCCGCCGGCGCCGGCGCCCCAATCCCGGCCCGCGCCGCGCGCTCCTCGCACCTCCACGCCCAGAAGCGACACGCGCGCCTGGTCCGCCATGCCCGGGAGCGAAAGCGCGCGGCGGCGCTGGGGGCGGGGCCGCGGGTGTGACCGCGGTCGCCCGCGCCGACCCTCACCGCGCTCGTCCTCCCTCGCCGCGCCCCGGAAAGCGGGGCGTGTTTGGGTGACACGCGCACACCGAGCTGAGGCGCCGACGCCGCCCCTCCCCGCGGGCCGGCGTCGGGCGGAAGGCGCGCCCGCGCGCGCGCGGGGGGCGTGAGTTCTCCCTCTCTCTTCGTCGCTCTCTCCCGCCTCTCACCCTCTCCCGAGCAATGGCGCGGCGCGCGTGCAAAATCAGGCGGGCCGGGCCGAGGAGGCGCTCCCCCCTTCCCCTCTCTCATCCGCGCGCCGCGTCGGCCGCGAAGAACGCGGCGTCGGCGTGCGACGCCCGCCGGCGCGCCACCCACTCGCGCGCCGCCCCTTCCATGGCGGCGTAGGTGGGCTCGAGGCCGGGGTCGGCCCAGGCGGGGCCGGCCGCGCGGTAGCGCGCGAGGCCCCACGCGGGGAGCAGCGTGGCCGCGCGCCCGTCCCCCGCCGCCCCCGCCGCCGCGCGCCCGGCGGCCACCGCGTCCGCCGCGCCGCCCAGGGAGGGCGGGGTGGGTTGGGAGGCGCGGGGCGGGGCGTGGGGGTGGAACGAGTGGAAGGTCAGAAACGCAGCGCGCAGCGCGCGCGCGCGCGCGCCGCCGGGGGGGGGCGGCGGCAGCGCGTAGAGGGGGTACCACGCGACGGAAAACCAGGACGCGGGGTGCAGATCGCACGAGCGCGCGGACACGAGGGCCGGGGCAGAGGCTTCCTTGCCCTCGGCGAGCGCGCGCGCGCGGTCGGCCGCCGGCGTCCGCGCGTGCGGCGGCGCTGTCTCGCACCATTCAAATATGGGGCGCCGGGAGGGTTCGCCCACCGCTCTCGCGCCGGCCGCCAGCACGGAGAGGCCGCCGTCTTCGGACGCGTCGGAGTCCGACGCCGCGCACGACGCGGCCGACGCGGCCGACGACGGCGGCGCGGACGCGGGGCGGGGGGGCGGGGACGCCCGGGAGGACGCGTCGCCCGCGGGCGCGGTGATGGCGGGGGAGAGGGGCGGGAGGGCGTCGCCGGCGGCCGAGGGGCGCCTGTTTGAAGGGGGGTGGGGGCGGGTCGGCCGAGCGCGCGCGGGCGCTTAGGATTCGTGCGCGGGCCGCTCGCCGCCAAGGGGCCCTCCTAAACGCGAGTTAGAGGTCCATGCGCCCCAATGTCGGGGCGGGGCGCGCGCGGGCGGGCCGAGAGCGGCGGAAAGGCGCGCCGAGCGCGGCGGGCGCGCCATGGTCGCCCGGCGCGCGCGCCAACCCTCGGCTCAGGGTCAGACCGTCCCCGTCGCTCCCTCGACGCGATACGCGTCGAGTGCGGGGTGCGGCCGAGGCCGGGGCGCGCGCCCGGGCTTCTCGCCCGCCTCCCCATCTCCAATCCCCGCACCTCGCCCCCTCTTTGGCAAAGAGCTGCACCGCCGACAGGTACGGCACGTACGTCATGCACACCTGGAGGAGGAGAAGGGTTGGAGGGATGGGGGGGGGGCGGTGGAGGGCGCCGCGGCGCGAGGCGCGCCGCGGCCCGTCCCGGCCTCCTCCCCCTCTCTCACCTCGCCGTCCGCCGGCCCCAGCGACAGCGGGACCTCGGCGCCAAAGGCGGACCACGTATCGTAGGCGGCCCTGGGGGGAATGGGAGAGGGGGAGCAGGGTGGGCGCGCGCGCGGCGCGCGGGCCATGGCCGGCCACCCCGCTCCTCCAATCCACTCAACAGCCACTCACCACAGGTCGGCCAGCGCAAACCAGCAGGTGTCGGGGCGGGCGGGGTCCTGCAGAGGGGCGGGAGCGCGTCAATGGCTCCCCCGGGCGCTCCACCACCCTCCCAACCCTCTCCCCACCTCCTTCCCCTCTCACCCCGTGCAGCGGCACCACGGGCGCCGTGGCGGCCAGCAAGCGGCGCTGGTTGGGGAGCAGGGCCGCGAGGGAGGAGGGAGCGTGCTCCATCCCGGCGCGACCCGGCGGGGGGCGGCCGCTGGAGCAGATGGGGCGAGTGTCGCCGGGGTGGCGGGCGGCCTCTGGAGCGGGTCAGAGGCCGCGGCGGGGGCGCCGCGCGCGAGAGTGGCGCGCCGGCTGTCGCGCCATCGGTGCACAACCCCGTCGCCCGCGCCGGCCCAGGTGAGCGCCTTGATCGCGCGCGCCGCGGCCCCCCGCGCGTCCTCGGCTGCTACAGCGGGCCGCCGGCCGCTGGAGCGGGCGCGGCCCGCTGCGCCGGCGCCGCGCCGGCGCCGTGCCGGCGCCGCGCCCGCCGCCCTCGGCGCGCCGCCAGGCAACGCGGCCGGCACATAGTGTCCCCGCGGGAGCCGCGGGCGCGGGCGCGAGCCCGCGCCCGCGCAGCGCCGGGCCGCCGCATGCGGCGGCCAGCCCGCCGCCGGGGCGCCCGGGCGCCGCCCGCCCTCGCCGCCGGCGCGATCGAGAGACGATGCACGAGCGACGCCTCGCCGACACGCCCCACGCCCCACCCCCAGCACACGGCGGCGCGGGCACCCCCCACACACACACGCAATGCCCAAGTCCAAGCGGGACAAGGTCGTCGCCCTCACCCAGGCCAAGAAGAAGGACCGCGCGTGGAAGGGGAAGGTCATTGATGACGCAAGGGCGGCGGCGGACGCGTTTCCCGCGGCGTACGTTTTCGCGGTCTCGAACCTGCGCAACGACCGCCTGCAAGACCTGCGCGCCTCGCTCCGCCCCACCTCCAAGCTGTGCCTGGGCGGCGTGGGCAAGCTGCGGGTGGCGCTCGGCGGGAAAGGAGGGGGCGAGCCGAGGCCCGGGCTCGCGAAACTCGCCGCCCACCTGTCGGGCACCGCGGGCCTCCTCTTCACCTCGCTCCCGCACGCCGACGTCGTGCGCGAGTTTCACGGGTTCGAGCACGCCGACTACGCGCGCGCGGGGTCGCGCGCGACCGCGGAACTCGCGCTCGAGGCGGGCCCGCTCGCCGGGCCGACCGGCGCGCCGCTCGCGCACACGCTGGAGCCCGCCCTCCGGTCCCACGGCTTGCCCACCAAGCTCGACCGCGGCGTCGTCACCCTGCTCGCCGACACGGTCGTGTGCCGGCCGGGGGACGTGCTGACCCCCGGCGCCGCGGCCCTGCTCCGCGTGTTTGGCCAGCGGCAGGCCGTGTGCCGCCTGCGCTTGCTCGCGCGGTGGGACGCGGAGACCGGGGAGGTGCGCGCGCTGGGCGAGGAGTGAGGGGAGGGGCGAGGGACGGGAGGGCGCTGTGTCGCAGCAAACGAGACCCCGCGCTTTCACACGGCCCTCGCCCTCTCCCGCGCCGTCACGACGGCAGCAGGAGCGAGGCCTCCAGGTCGCGCCTCGCTTCAATGGTGCGCAGCATGTACCCGAAGACGGCGGAGAAAAGAAGCATCGCGGCAAGCTCGGGCCCCGCCATCCCGCCTTTGCCGGGCCGCCGCGACGCCAGCACGCGCTGGACAAAGGCGTTGCCGGCTTCTAAAGCGGCGGGCGAGGCGCTCGAGGTCAGGGCGGCCAGGGCGGGCGCGTCGGCGGTGCGCAAAAAGCCGAGCACCGCGTTTGGCCGCGCGCCGGGGGACGCCGACGCGGCCGCGCCCGCGAGCGCGAGGCGCGCGGTCGCCAGCTCGGCTTCCAGGGCTTCGACGTATGGCGCGGCGGGGACGGCGACGAGGCCCTCGTCCCTGTGCCACTTGTGCACGTCCCCACGCACCCGGTCCGCGTTCACGCCCGGTTCGTACGCTCCCGCGGCGGCGGCAGCGGCCGCGGCGGCCGCCGCGGCGGCCGGCGGCGCGCCCGGCGGCGCGCGCGCGGCCGGTTCGGGCGCCAGCCGCGCGCGCAGCGCGAGGCGGGACGCCACGTTGGCCGTCGCGTACCCAGTCAGCACGCAGGAAAAGAGGAGCTGCCCGACGTCGGCGTCGTCGGCCTCGACCTGGGGAGGAGAGAAACAGAGTGCGGTCGGCCGCCTCTCCTCCGCGCCGCCACGACCACCACGACCACCACACCACACCACACCACCTCTCTGCTCACCTTGACCTTGAACGCGTGGTGGGGCAGGGTGCCGACGAGGCCTTCGACGGTGGCCTGGAGCGCGGACACGACGTCCGGGGGGGCCGCGCGCGCGAAGTGGTCGACGTCCTCCGCGCTGGCGGCTTGCGCGAAAGAGAGGAGCGCCATGGACAGGCCGGCGTCGGCCGCGGCCGCGGCGGGCCGACAGCGGGGCGGCGCGCGGCGCCGCGGCCGGTCCACAGCGCGCGGGCCGCGCATTGGCGCCGCGGGGCGCCCCAGGCGCAGGGCGCCCGCCTCCGGCATGTCGGATACGGGAGGCGCGGGCGCGGGGAGGGGTGTGGGGGAGGAGGGCGAGAGACGGCGCGTGTCGCTAGCTCCTACTCTCCCTCTCCCCACTCTCCCCCTCTCCCCTCCCCGTCGACGGACTATCGCAGGCACACACGCGCGCGCGCCCTCCACCCCGCAGTCCGCGCCACGGGCCGCCACGGCTGGCCGCGGCGGCCGCGCCGCGCCGCACGCCGCGCGCACCCACACGCCACCACCGCCCCGATGGTTCCTCCTTCCCCCTCACTTTTTGCCAAAGGAGAACCCGCCCTTCTTGGCGGGCGCCGCGGGCTCGGGCTTCGTTTTGACGACCTGGTGCTTCTCGTTCAACAGGTACGCGCCCGCCGCGACGGCCGCGGCGACGAGCAGGCCGCCGAACGCCTTGATGCCCTTCTTGCCGTTGTCAGACTGGGGCGGGGAGGGGTGTTGGCGGGCCGTTTTGTGGGCTCGGCTCGCCGTCTCAACCCCCAGACACACCACCCCTCCTCCACCCCGCCCCCTCCGATGCCTCCCACCTCGATCGCCTTTTTCACGTTGGCCTTGGCGTTGGCCGCCGCCTTGCCCGCCTTGGCGGCCGCGGCCTTGGACGCGGCCGACGCTTCCCCCGCTTTCTTGGCCACCGCCTCCTTGGCCGCCTTGGCCGCCGCCTTGGCCTCGGCCTTGACGTCCCGGGGCGAGCCCGCGGTGACGGCCTTGGGGGTCGTCGCGGCCGAGGGGCCGGCGGGCGTCGACGCGCGCGACGAGCGCGGCGTGAAGGATTTTTTGAGCGAGTCGGAAAACTTCTTCAGGGGCTTGGCGGTCGTGTCGATGGCGGGGACGTCGGCCATGGTGTGTGGAGGGGCTGGGGAGGGGGGATTGGGGTGGGCGAGGGGCGGGACAGCGGGGGGGGGCTGGGGGGCGCGGCGGGGCCAGCGCCCGCCCCCCACGGGGTGGAGGGCGGACGCAGCCTCGCGGTGTGCACGCTCGACCGCCGCCGCGCGACGCAGGCGTCGGGTCGCCGCGGCGCGCACGCCCCCAACCGACGGGCGCGCGGCGCGCGACCCGCGCGGCGCGCGGTCCCCAATGCGGTCGGCCACCGCCACCCCGCGCCCGCGGGCCCGCGGGCGGCGGCGGCGGGCGCCGCCGGGCGCGGACAACAGGATCTCGGCCTCTCGACTCGGCCAGCCCGCCCGGGCGCAGGCCGCGCCTCGCGGCGCGGGCGGGGCGGGGCGGGCGGAGGTGTGCGCGCACCTTGAGACTGGGCGGGCGTGGGGGTGCGGAAAGGCGGGTGTGTGCGGGAGAGGCGGGCGCAGAGCGCGGCGGCGCAGGCGGCGGGCGTGGGGGTGGGAGGTGAAACCGCGGCGCCGCCACCGGCCCGCCACCGCCCCACGGCGACGTCCACCGGCCACCAGCACAGCGGCGAGGGCAGAGAGGGGGGAGAGGGGCCATTCCTGTTCACCCTTCGCCCGTTTCACAGACCGACCGACCGACCGACCCCCCCACACACCGCCCACGCGACGCCGCGCCCGCCCAGTCTCAGTGCTCCATCCCCCCCCACCGCGCCAGCGCGTCCCGGCGCGCGGCCGCGCCGCCGGCCAGGGAACCGCGCGCGGCGAGCGTCACCGTGCTCGACGCGTGCTTCTCCACGCCGCGCGACACCATGCACATGTGGGCCGCGTCGGCGACGACGAGCACGCCGGACGCGGCCGTGGCGGCCGCGACGGCGTCGGCGAGCTGCGCGGTGAGCCGCTCCTGCACCTGCAGCCGGTGGGACACGGTGGCCACGACATCCTCCAGGGCGGCCGTCGTCATGGCGCGCCGCGGGTCGACCGCCAGCACCCGGGCGACGCCGTGGAAGGGGAGCATGTGGTGCTCGCACTGCGACGTGAACCGGACGGACGCCTCCCACGACGGCAGCGGGGTCGCCGCGGCCGCCGGCGCCGGCTCTCCGCCGGCCGCGCCTTGCGGCAGGGCTCCAGAGTAGCCGGCGGTCGACGCGAGCAGGAAGGCGGCATACCGCTCGGGCGCGCCGCGCAGGCCCGGCCGCCCGGGGTCCTCCCCGCACTCGGTCAGCAGCGCGCGCACGGCGGCCTCCATGGCGGCGCGGGACGCGGGGGGGACGGCGCGGCCGGGGCGCGGCAGGTGGACCAGCGCCGCGGCGGCGCGGTTGGCCGCCGCGATCTCGCCCGCGTGCACGTACGAGGGGGCGGCGTCGTCGCCATCGATCGAGGCCCGGGACGAGGTGCAGGGAAGAGGGGCGCGGGCGGGCGGCGCCGACGCCGCCGTTTCCGCCTCCACCGCCCTGCCTCTCCCCGGGCTCGGCGTGCCCGGCGCCGCGGCCGGCGACGGCGCGCGGGGTCCAACCCCCTGCAGCAGCACGCCCGGCGACGCGGGCGGCGCGGCGGGCCACCCCGCGCGGCCGCCGCCGCGCGCGCGGCCGCCGCCGCGCGCGCGGCCGCCGCCGCCGACCCGCAGCAGCGCCAAGAATTCCGCGACGTCCGGCCCGCCCGGCGCCTCGAACGAACCCGCGACCGCGGTCGTGACGCAGGAGCGGGCGGACGGGCCCTGGGCGAGGTGCGCCGCGTCGACGATGACGGCCGCGCCCGCGGGCGACGCCGCCGCCACCAACGCCGCCAGCACATCTCGCGTGAGCGCTTCTTGCGTTGTCAATCGCCTGGAGAACAGTTTGGCGAGGCGCGCGACTTTGGAGAGGCCGAGCACGACGCCGCCCGCGCCGGGCGCGTACGCGATGTGGAGGCGGCCGTAGAACGGGAGCAGGTTTTCGCAGGACGTCGACGCGAATTCGACGTCGCGCACGACGACGACGCCGGGGGGGGACGCGGCGAGGGCGGGCTCGGTGAACAGGGCGCCGCCGACGGTGCTACGAGGGAGAGGGGGGTGGGGGGGGGCGTTTGGAGCGTGCCCTGCTCCCGGCGCGCGTGCAGGCGCTGCACATGGCCCGCCGCGCGAGATTCAGCGGCCGCAGCGCCCCGGGCGGCCCCAATTGCGCCCGGCACGCGCCCGCCAAAACCACCCCCTCCCCCCTCCCTCACCTGGCCACGTCCTGGCGCAGCCCCGCTGTGGCGTCCAGCCACGCCTTGGCCACGCGCTGGGGAGGAGGGAGGAGGAGCGGGTGGGCGGGCGGGGACCGCGGCGCCGGCGGCCTGGCAGACAGCGGGTCGAGGGCGCCCAATTCCGCCTCCACTCTCGCCTCCCTTACCTTGGGCGTGTCAAAGAGACCTTCACGGGTGAGGTCCTCCCCGACGGCGGCAATGATGGCCTCGACCGCGGCGCACATCCGCGGCAGGGAAGGGTTGAGGGCCTCCCCCGTCCCGCTGGAGGAGCTGGGGCTGCCGTCCGACGGCTGCGCGCGCGGGCGGCGCGGCTTGGAGGGCGAGCCGCCCATGGCGGCGAGAGTGAGGAAGGGACAGAGGCGTCGGCCACACCTCCCGCCTCGTCCCCGCCCAGGTGCGCTTGCCGCCGGGCGCGGGCGCCCGCGTTTATCAAGCGCCGCCCCTGGGGTGGTCGGCTGTCGCGTGGCGCGGCCGGCGGCGGCGCCGCCGCCGCCCGCGCGCGCCGCCCCCCGCCCGCCTCGCCCAGCCCCCTCCACGCCCCGCCGCGGGGCGCCGGGGCGACGCACGCGACCCACGCGCCCGCCGCGGCGCACGCTGGCCGCCGCCGCCACCCCCCGCGCGTGCCGCCTGGCGGCGGCCGCCCGATCGCGGCGCGCGACGCCCACCCCGCCCCCCGCCCCGTCCCCAGCCCCCCCTCCCACTTCACGACATGTCGTCGTCCCTCGTCTGGGAGATCATCAAGAAGAACAACGCCTTCATGCGCCGCGGCGAGACGGGCGACCGGCCCCGGTTCTCGCGCGAGGCCGGGAACCTCAAGGGCGTGCACTCGTTCAAGTACTCTGGTGAGGAGAGAGGGAGGCAGAGGGAGGGAGGGAGTGGAAGGGTGGTGGCGGCCGCGCGCGAGGCGCCCGGCCCCGCCCCTCAACCCACACGCCACACCCCTCCCGCCTCCCTCCCCAGGCCTGGCCAACGCCAAGACGGTCGACATCGCGGCCGCCCCGGGCGGCGGCATCGCGATCACGGTCTCCCGCCCCAAGCACGCCAGCAAGCCTGCGCTCTCCCGCCACACGACCGTCGCCAAGACCTCCTCCTCGGCCCGCCTCGCCGACGGTGCCGGCCGCGCGGCGGGGTCGCTGCGCCCGGACTTGAAGCGGGCGGCGGCCGCGCGCGCGAGCGCGCTCGCGCGCGCCGCGCGCGCGGCCAAGGCCGCCGCGGGCAAGGCGGCGCCGGAAGCGGCGGCGCCCATGGCGGAGGACGCCGCGCTCGCGTGAAGAGGGAGAGAGGAGGGGTCGTGTGACGGCTCCCGCGTCTGCGGTGGCGGCGCGTGGCAGCGGCGCGCGCCACAACGCCTCTCGTCCCTCCCTCCGCCCTCCCCACATTCCCTCGCCCCGGGGTGCGTGTGCGCGTGCGGCGTGCGTGCAGGCAGGGCGGGCGGCGAGGGAGGGCCTCTCCTCTCCTCTCCTCTCTCCTCACGCCTGCGCCGCGGCGCGCCACCCCTCTTTAGGCGCCTTGACCGCCGCCGCGTCGAACGCGGCCTCCAGGTGGGCCTCGGCGTCGCGCAGGCGCTTGGACACGGCGTCGTAGGCGGCCTGAGAGAGGAGGAGGGGGGGAAGGGGGTGGGCGTGCGCGCGCGCGCTCGCCCGGCCCCCACCCCCTGTCTCCCGCCCGCGCCCCGCCCCCCCTCTCTCGCCCGCCACCCCCCCCGCCGCGCTTGCCTGCGCGCTCGTCCACGTGGGCGCGCCCGCGCGGTCCTTGCCGCCGGCCTCGTACTGAGGGGTGAGGGAGGAAGAATTGTTGGAGAGATGAAACCACATCTTCTCCTGTCTCTTCTGCCCAGGTCAATCAACGCCTTCCCACCCTCCCACCCTCCCACCCTCCCCACCCTCTCTCACCTGCTTCTGCACGCGCGCCCAACGCTCCTCGGCCGCCTTTTGCGCGGCCGACAGGCGCGCGCGCGTGTCGGCGCGCGCGGCCTGCAGCGCGTCGCTCGACGCCGCCGGCGCGCCCGCCACCGCGCGCGCCGCGTCGGCCGCGGCGTCGGTCGCGGTGGCCTCGGCGGAGGTCGCCCAGTCGGTGAAGGACGCGGCGGCGGAGGAGACGGCGTCGGCGCCGCCCTTGGCTGCAGCGCGCGCGGCCTTGCCCGCGGTCGACGGCTCCGCCTCCATGCCGCCCGTCACCTTGTCCTTGAGCACGCCCCAGGTGGATTTGGTGGGGGTCGGGGCGAAGGCGGCGCCCAGGCGGGACAGCGCGTCGGACAGCCCCGCGCACGGCGGCGCCGACGCCGCGCCGCCCATGTGCAGCGCGGCCTTGGCCGACTCCCATGCGGCTTCCGCGGTGGACGGGGTGTCGGCGGCGCCAGAGCCGATGCCGACCGACGCCGCCGCGTCGCGCGCGGCGCCGGTCAGGCCGCCGCCGTCGCCGCCCCCACCAACGTGCAGCGCCGACTTCGCCCCTTCCTTGACCGTCGACCACGCCCCCCCCGCCGCGATGCGGGCGGCGGCCGCGGCGTCGGCGGCGGCCGACGCGGCGTGCTGGTCCGCCGCGCCGGAGACCGGGCCCGACGCCGCGATGTAGGCTTTGGCGAGGTCCAGGACTCGGATGGCGTTGGCACGCACGTCGTCCGGGTTTTCGCTACAGGAGAAAAGGTGGGGAAGGGTGTCGGCCCGCACGCCGCGTCGGCGCCACGTGGGCGCCACGCGGCGCGCCCGCGCCCAGCCTCCTCTCCGCCCCGCACGCACTAGTCGCCGACGAGGCGGCGCGCGACCGTCATGGCGTACGACTCGTCGGCCTGAGGAGGGAGGGGGGGGGGGTGGGGAGGGGGGGGCCGCGCGCGCGTGCCCACGCGGCGTGCCGCGGAAACTCCCTCAACCCTCCCTCACCGCGCCAAACGCCGCGCGCGCGGGCGCGACCGCGATGAGGCCGACAACGAGGAGCGGGAGCAGGGAGCGCATGGAGGCGGCTGGGTGGAGGTGTGCAGAGCGGCGCGCGTCGTCGGCCGGCGCAGAGCGCGGCCACCGCCCCATGGACGCGCTCGACGCCGCGACCGCCGACCTGCTGCGCCCCGTCACGGCCGCCCTCGCCGGCGACGGAGCCGCCGGCGCCGACCCCGGTGCGGGATTGGGCCGCCCGCCGCCCGCGCGCCGCCGCCACGCCCCGCCTCGCCGCCAATCATCCACTTACCCGCTCCTTAGAGGACGTCGACCGCGCCGCGTCCGCCTTTGCGGCCGCGGTCGCCGGCCTGCGGTCGACGCTCGACGCGGCGGCGCGCTCCGCGGCGCCCGACCGCCTCGCGCGGCTGCAGCAGGTTGGTGGTGGGGATAGAGGAGGGATGGTGGGGGAGAAAAGGGGCAGGCGGGGCCGGCGCCCCGTGCCAACCCTTTTCCTTTTTCCTTTCGCCCCCTCTCTCTCTAGGAGGAAGCCCTCCTCCGCGCCGAGCTCGCCGCCAAGCGCGCCCTCGTGACCGAAGCTCGCGCCGAAGTCGGCGCCTGGAAGGAGCGCGCGGGCGCGCTCGTCGCCGCGGCCGACGCGGCCGCCGCGCTCGCGCCGGCCGAGTGAGCAGGGGAGGAGCGCGCGACGCCCGCACTCGCCACCATGGACGACGCAACGACCACCACCACCACCGCCCCCCCGCCGCCGCCCGTCTCGCGGCTGCCGGCGGGGGACGAGCCGACGGGCGACACGATGAACCGCCGCCGCGCGGCGGCGGCCGACACCCTGGACGCCCTGCCCGCCCCGGCCACGTTGCGCCGGGTGCTCAAGGAAGCGTTGGCGGGCGCCGGTGTGGGAGAAAAAGGGGGGTTGGCGGCGCCTTCGGACGTCGCCGCCGCGCTCGCGACCCTCCTCGCCGCCGGCCGCACCGCCGCCCTCGCCGCCGCACCGGCGCCCGCGGCGGTCGCATACCTGGTCGCGTCCCCAAAACCCGACGCGCCCGCCGACGGCGCCCGCTTCCAACCCCCGCCGCCCGACTGCGCGCCGGGCACCGCGCTCGAGGCGGGCGCCGCCGCGCGCGCCGCCGCCGGCGGCGGCGTCCCGTCTGGGTGGGAGGTGGTGGTACCTGCGTCGACAGCGAGCCCGGAATTGACCCCGGCCCGCCTGGCGGCGGCGGCGGCGGCCCTTGCCCCCGGGGGCGGCGCACAGTTTGTCGTCCTGGCCCTCGCCGCCCCCGACGGCACCGTCGGCTTCGCTCGGCTGTACCCCGGCGTGCGCCCGCCGGACGGCGCGATCGAGGCTGGCGGGGAGGAGGAGGGGGAGGGGGGTGGCGCGGCGGCGCGCGGGAGAGGGAAGGGCAGGGGGAGAGGCCGCGGCCGCGGGCAGGGCCGCGGCCGGCGCGGGCGCGGCCGGGGACCCGCCGCCGGCGCGCCGTGACCGTGTGACAGAGTCTGGCGCGCGCGGCCTCCTCCCCCCCGTTTCCAGCGACGCCCTCCCCACGCCCTCCCCCCTCTCTAGTCGCTGTCGCTGTCGTACGCGGCGCGCACCGGGGCCGCCATCTGGCCGATGCGCTTGAGGCGCCGCTTCTTGGCGGGCGCGGGGGCGGCAGGAGCGGTGTCCGCCGCCGGCGCCGCCGTTTGCGCCTCCACCGTCGCCGGCAGCGGCTCCAGGCCGCGCTTGGCACGCAGCGCGTCCAGCGCGGCCCGGCGCGCCCGCTCGCGGGCGCCCGGAGAGTCGGGCGCGGGAGGAGGGCGCGGGGCGGGCGAGCCGGACGGCGACCCGTCGTCGCCCGAGTCGTCGCCGTCCGACGCGTCCGCCTCCGCCACCGCCCCTTTGTTGGTCTTGCGCCCTTTGGCCGCCGTCATGAGCCCCAGGCGGCGCAGCGCGCTCCGCACCTGCCCCACGCGCCAGCCCCCGGCGAGCCGCGCGGCCGCGGACTCGAGCCCGCCAGCCTCGCCCCCGCACACCGCCCACAGCGCCTCCAGCTCGGCCTCGTGCGCGGGCGTCATCTTGCCCTTGCGCATGCCGCGGGAGCGCAGCTCGCGCGCGGCGCGCGCGCGCGGCCAGCCGAGCGCGTCGGCGCACAAGTCCAGGCACGCGCCCTTGGCCGCGTGCGCGTGGAACGCAGCGGTCAGGGCTTCCACCTCGGCGTCTGTCGCGGGCGGCGGGCCCTTGCGGACGGCAGCCTTGCCGAGGCCGCGCACGCGGCACTGCCGCCGCACGACGCCCGGCGCCACCCCCAGCTGCGCCGCCGCCGTCTCCAGCCACGCCTTGTCCGCCGCGGGCGCGTACCCGGCGCCCCGGTCGGCGGCGGCGTCGGCCAGGGCGGCGAGGAGGAGGGCGGCCGCGTCGTCGAGCTCGCCGGGCGCTTCATCAGGCAGGTCGCTGTCCAGGCGGGCCACGGGGCCAGCGTCCGCGCCCCCAATCGCGCCGCCATACACTTTGGCCCAGTCGTACTGGGCGGCAACGGCGTCGGCGGCGGGGGGCGCCTTCCAGAAGAGGAGCTCCACGGCGAGCAGGTTGGCGCACACAGCGTCCGCCGTGGCCGCGGCGCGCGCGGCCTCGGAGGTGGCCGAGTCGTCGTCGTCGTCTGCCGGCTGCTGCGCGGGCGGCTCGGGCGCCAGGCGGCTCAGCAGCCCGCGGGCGACGCGCGCGCACGCGCGGCCGAGCGCCCTCCCGCCCGCCCCCCCCAGGAACGCGCGGTCGGCCAGCACGTCCCGCATGACCGCGATGGCGCGCAGCTGGTACAGGACGGGGGCGAGGCCGGCGCCGCCCGGGGCGGGGGTCGCGAGGCGGTCGACGTAGCTCGCGACCGCCGCGTTGACCGCGGGCGGGTTCGTTTTGTACCCCGCCAGCAGCCACACGTACCAGTGGGCCACCGCGGGCGATGCCAACTCCGCCCGAAAGGCGGCGGCGAGGTCGGCGGCCGCGTCGGCGGCGGCGGCGGCGGCCGCGCGGTCGGCCGCGGCGGCGGCCGCGGCCGCGGCGGCCGCGTTCGCGGGCGCCGCCGTCGCGGCAGCGACCGACCCCGCGGGTGACGCCGGCTCGGGCACGGCGGCGGGCGGCGCGGGCGACGGCGCGGCCGAGCGCGGCGCGGGAGAGGCAGGGGCGGCCGCGCCCTCGTCCGGCGAGCCGCCAGCCGGCGGCGGCGTGCGCACGTCGTCCGGCGACGCGGGCCCGGCGCGGGGCGCGGGCGACGGCGCGGCCGGCGGGGGAGGGGTGAAGGCGGCCGTCGCCACCACCGCCGGCGGCGGCGCCCGCGCCGCGGCCACCGCCCCCGCGTCGGCCGCCGCGATGCGCCCCGCCAGCCGCAGCGTGGCGTGCATCGCGATGGCCAGCGTGTGCGCGTGCGCGCGCGTCTGGTGGCGGGCGGAGAATTTGCGCACGCCGCCGGCCAACAGCGCGAGGAGCGCCGCGCGCGCGTCGCCCTCGCCGCGCAGCAGCCGCCGCGCCAGGCGCGCGGCCGCGCCCGCGTCGGTGGGCCCGGCGTCGCCCGCGGCGGCGGCGTCCAGGGCGAGCAGGAGTTGGGCGAGGAGGGACAGCGAAGCGTCTTGGAGCGCCCAGTCTTTGTCCGCCGCGTTGGTCCCCACGTCGTTCTCCCCCGCCCACAGCGACCGCGCCAGGGCGATCGTGTCCCAGCCGAGCGTGGCGGACGCGCCGCCAAAGGTGGGGCGCGGGGGGGGGGAGGACGCGTCGGCGGTCCCGGCGCGCGCGGCGGCTTTCGCCGCCGCGCGCGCCCTCGCCCCCGCCTCGACGCGCAGCCGCGCAAACTCGGTCAGCTTGGCGGTCACGCGGCAGAAGCGGGTGAAATCTTCGCGGGGGAGGGTGGAGACCAGCGGCCCCGGCGCGAGGTCGCGCTGGAGGCCGGCCGCGAGGCCGGCCCACCCGCCGCCGTCGAGCAGGGCGGCGGCCCACCGGGCCAGGGCGGCCATGCGGGCGGCGTCGGGCGCGGAGGACGGGGCGCGGGAGGCGGCGGTCGGCGCCCCCGTCAGCCGCGCGCGCCCGCCACCGCCAAACGCGCGCGGCGGCGCGCGCGGCGCGAGGCCGCCGGGGCGCGCGTTGAACACGGTCGCTCCCCCAGGCGCGCCGCCGGCGCCGGGGCGGACGAAGACGGCGCCAAACCGGGGGTTGCGGGGGGGGGCGCGCGCGAGGAGCGCGCGGCGGCCGGCGGCGCGCGCGGTCGCCGCGGCGAGGCGCGCGGGGGCCGCAGCGGCGGCGGGCGCGTTTTCTTTGGTGGAGGTATCCGCGTCGTCCGACGCCTTGCCGTCGCCGTCCAGGGCGGCGGCCAGGTCGGCGCCGGTCACGCCCGCGAGCGCGGCGTCGACCGCGTCGAGAATTAAGGGCGCATCGCTCTTCAATGGAAACCCCGCCGCGTGAGCGGCCAGCCCTGGAATCAGGTCCATGACCTCCTCCTCAAACAGCGCACCGAGCAGGGACGAGCGCAGGGCGGCCGCGCGCGCGGGCGCGGCGCCGCCGCCGCGCGCGGCCGTCGCGGCGAGCGCGGCGGGCGCGGCGAGGAGGTTGCGCACCAGGGTGACGACTAGTTGCACGGCGAGCACGTCGCGATCGTCCATGCGGGGGTGGCGCGCGAGGGCGGGGGCGGCGGCGGCGGCGAGCGTGGCGACCGCGCCGGGCGCGAGAAAGGCCGCCGCCGCCGCCGCCGCCGCGTCGGCGTGCGCGCCAGGCGTCTTGGACGTCGGCGTCGGCGGCAGCGTCAGAAAGGCGGCGAGCTTGAGGGCGGCAGTGGCCAGCGCGGGGTCGTCGCGCGCCTCCGCGGTGAGCAACAGAGGCACGACGTCCGACTTGGCCAGGCCGCATGACGCCAGGATGGCGCCGACAGGGCGGGCGTCGGGGTCGTCCCGGCGCAGGAAGCGGCAGAGGTCGGCGAGGCAGTCTGAAGGGAGGGGGAGGGGGTCGCCGTTCGTCGGGCGAGCGCGCGCGCGCGCGCGCTCGTCTCGCATCGCGCCTGCCGCGGCTCTGCCCCCCGATGCGGCTCGCGCGACCATCAACGCCGCGCCTGGGGCGGGCGCGGGCGCCGCCCGCGTCGCTCGCGCCCGGCGCAGCGCGCCATCACGCCGCCTTGCCCAGCGCGCAGCCGCGCGCGCGCACGCCGCGGCACCAGCAGGCCGCGCACGCCCTCACACGACCCCACCCCACCACCCACCCGCGCAGTCGTCGTCCTTCTCGTACGTCGGCCCCCCCGGCCCGTCCACCCAGCGCCCGAGGCCGCCTGCGACGGAGAGTAGGAGCTCGTGGTCGACGCCGTCGTCGTCCATGGCGGGACGCGCGGGCGGGCGCGGCCGCGGTCGGTGTGGGGCGGTCGATTCGCATCGCACGCCACTCTCTCGCGAGCGGGGAGAGACCGCGACCGGCCAGCCCCTCCCGCCCCGTCCACCCTCCACCATGGACAATCTGCGAGCCGCCAAGGCGGCCCTGGATGACGGCCTGATCTCGGAGGACGATTTCGCTGCCGTCAAAAACGCGTTCGTCGAGGGCCAACGCCGCGCCGCCCTGGCCGTGGGCGGGTCGGCCGACTTGGGGCCCGCGGTTGTGGCCGCGGGCGTGGCGCCCGCGCCCGCGCCCGTGGCGCCCGCGCCGCCGCCACCGCGCCCCCCCGCCGCCTCGTTTCGCGGCCTCTCGATCAAAAAAGAGGCCCCGCCGCCTCCTCCGCCACCGGCGCCGGTGAGGGCGGCGGCGGCGGCGGCCGCGCCCGCGCGCGCGGCGCCCGCGCCCGCATCGTACGCGCCCGGCGTGCTGCCCCCAGGCGTCACGGTGCCTACCGACATCCCCGCGGTCGGCACGTTCCGCCCCAAGTCGACGGGAGGGGTACGAGGAGAAGAGGAGGTCGAGAAAGGCCGGCGCGGGCGCGCGCGCGCGCGCACGCCGACCGCCCCTCTTCCTCCCTCCCCCCCTTCCCCAGACCTCCATGTCCGGCATCTCCATCGCGCCCGACGCCGTCAACCTGTACTACATGATGAAGGCCAAGTCGAGCCACCGGTGGGCGGTGTGGCGCGTCGACCCCGGCGGCTCCGCGGTCGTCGTCGCTGCGGCGGGCGACCGGACGAGCCCGTACTCGGACCTCGTGTCCCTGTTGCCGCCGGACGACTGCCGGTGAGCAGGGATGGAGGGAGGGGTGGATCGGGGCGGGAGGCAGGAAAGGAAGAAACAGAGAGTCGCCTACCCGCAACCCCCTCCCTTCCCTCCTCCCCTCCCTCTAGCTACGCCGTCTACGATTACGAGCACACAAACTCGGAAGGCCGCGCCTTCAACAAGCTCGTCTTCCTCAACTGGGCGCCCGACGCGGCAGCGGTGAAGGCGAAAATGATGTACGCGTCGACGAAAGACTTTTTCAGGGGGCACCTCGACGGCGTCGCGGTGGAACTCCAAGCCTCTGAACCTTCCGACCTGGACGAGGGGGAGGTGGCGGCGGCGGTGCAGGCGACGATTACGCGCAAGTGAAAGAGAAGGGTGTGTGAATCGCGCGGCCTCATTCGGGCGCACCCCACGCTCTCTCTCGCCCACCCGCCGCCCTCCTCCCTCCCCTCCATGGCGGAGGCCGCGCGCCCGCGCCCGCCCAAGCGCGCGCGGCCAGACCCCGGCTCCGACGGCGACGGCGACCGCCCGCTCGGCCTCGTCGTGCGGCGCCGGGTCGACCCCGCGAGTCTCAAGGGTGGGTGGCGTGGAGTGGGATGCGCGTAGCGGGCGGGCGAGCGCGCGTGGTGCCGACCGTCTTGCCTCTCTCCAGACCCGCGCCGGCTCCCGTTTGCCCGCCCCGCGCCCGGCGCCGCCGACCGCGCCGCCCGCCGGGCCAAGGCCGCGCGGCGCGCGGGGTGGTTGGCCAGCCTGGGGCGGCTGGCGGGGGGCGGGACGGCGGTGCCCGGGGTCGGGGTCGCTGGCGCCGACCCGTACGCCGGCGCGCCCGAGGTGCGGCCCGCGCCGCCGACGCCGCCCCCGGTGCCGCAGCTGCTGGCAGAGGCGCCGGTGCAGCGGGAAGAGAAGGTGCCCGAGGCGGGCGCGGGCGGGGCGGCGGTGGGCGCCGCGCCGGCGCACCCTGCGCCCTCGTTCACGTTTGGCGCCGCCAAGCCGGCGGCCCCGGAGCCGCCCGCGGCGCCCGCAGCGTCCGCGGCGCCCGCAGCGTCCGCGGCGCCCTTCGCGTTTGGCGCGCCGGCGGCCAAGGCGGCCGAGGCGAAGCCGGCGCCCGCGCCCGCCGCCGCGCCGCCCGCCTTTGCCTTTGGCGCGCCGCCCGCGGCCACTCCTGCAGCCGCCGCCGCGCCCGCGGCTGGCTTCACGTTTGCCGCGCCGCCCGTCGCCGGCGTCGCCAACCCCTTCGCCACGCCGCCGCCTGCCGCCGACGCGTCTGCCGCCCCCGCCTTCACCATGGGCGCCATCGGCGCGCCGCCGCCCGGGCGCCGGGTGGTGCGCGCCAAGAGGCCCGGGAGGCGGTGAGGGAGAGGAGAAACATGTTATTTCGTTCGGGGGTGCAAACCAAAACACGACGCGCGCGACCCCCTCACTCACCATCGCCATCCTCCCCTTCCTCCCTTGTCTCCCGGACCGTTCCGATGGCGGCCGCGGCCGCGGCCGATACGCCGTGCAGCCCCCCCCCGAGCGCCGCGCCGGCGCCGCCGCCCTCGTGCTCGTACAGCAGGGGGCCCGCGGCGGCGGCCGCGAGCGAGGCCAGGCCCCAGTCGACGTCGTCGGGGTCGGGAGGGGGAGGGGGGGTGAAGGGGGCGTCGTTTTCGCGCAAGAGGTCCCACTCGACGCCGGAAAACCAGGCGTGCGCCTTGAGCTCGCCCGCGCCCCCCGCCCCCAGCCGGGCGCCGGGGTCGGGCTCCAAGCACGCGGCGACGAAGGCGCGGGCGGGTGGAGAGGCGGGGCAGGAGGGAGGCCACGCGTACGCGCCGGCCGCTATGTTTTGAAACGTCGCGTGCTCTGCCCGCCCCCGAAAGGGGGGGGCGCCCGTCAGCATTTGAAAGGTGACGCAGCCCAGGGCCCAGACGTCGGCGGCGGCAGGGTGTGGGGAGGGAGTGGGCGTGGACGGGTCGCAGTCGGGCTCGCTGCTCCCGCTCCCGCTCTCGCCCTCTCCCCCAAGCGCTTCGGGCGGCACGTAGTCGGCCGTGCCCGGCATCTGGGGCGCCGGACGGCGCGCCAGCGGGTGCCGCGGTGGAGGTGGAGCAGGCGCGACCGCGTCGCCCACCGGTTCCCGCCCCGGCGCCCACGTCGCGCAGCCAAAGTCGACGAGCACGAGGTGGCCGCGGGCGTCGAGGACGAGGTTTTCCGGCTTGACGTCGCGGTGCGCGACGCCCGCCGCACGGAGGGAGGCGAGGATGTCGACCACCTCCGCCGCGTACGCCCTTGCCCGACGTTCTTCCAAGCCTCCAACCCCCGCCGCTGTCGCCGCCTGAATTTGGGTCAGCAGCTCGCCGTTGGGCGCGAGCGCGGCCCCGAAGAAGAGCGAGTGCGCGTCCTGAAACGTAAAGAGGAGTTCCACGACTCCTTGCGTCCCCCGGAGCGCGTCCATCGTCGCGCGCTCGGTGCGGGCCGCGCCCGAGGCGCCGGCGCGGAGGAGGAGGTGCTTGTCCACGATCTTGAGCGCAACGCGCGGGTGGGTGGTGTGAGGGCCGTCTCCCCTCCCCTCCCCACCGACCCACACCGCCTCCACGACGTCCGCGTACGAGCCAGACCCCAGGCGGCGCACGACGGCCCAGTCAGCGGGGGCGTAGGCGCCGCTGAGGGGTTGGTGGGGTGGCAGTCGGCGCTCGGGGGCGGTTGCGGGTGGCTCAGGGCCCTCTCGCGATGGCACTCGATCCCACCTGGGCGCGCCACCGGGCGGGGCCGCCATGGCCCGCGCCAGATGCGGTCGCGGGGTGTGCGGCGCGGCGAAGAGCGCGCTCCCCTCCCCGCCCCACACCCCCTCCTCCCGCCCCTCGTTCCCCCCCCTCGACGATGGCGTTCACCCTGCGCTCCGCTCAGGCGGCCGCGTCCCGCCCCGCGACGGTGAGGGAGGACGGCGGGGAGGGTCGGGCGCCCGAGCGGCCGCGGCGGCCGCTGCCGCGGCCCGCCGCCTGCCCCACTCGGTGGAGGTGGAAGCGCCATGCGCCGTAGCGGCGGCGGCGAGCGCGCCTCGGCCCTGGGAGCGCTGGCGAGCGAGCCGAGGGGCGGGCGAGGGTCGCCCGCCTCTTGCCGCCCGCCTCGCACCCCTGCCACCCTCGTCGCCCACCGCGCTTTGCCCCGGCCGTCGGTCGACCGCGCCCGGGCGGCGGTTGGGGGCGCCGCGCGGGCGGCGCGGCGCGCGCGGCGCCGCCGCGGCCCGCGCCCGACCCCTGCCGCGGCGCAAGGCCGCCGCACCCATTGCGGCCTCTCCCACACCCCGCCGACCCCTGTCACCCCTCCCCCTCTCTCCAGGCCCGCCGCTCGGCCGCGCCTCGCTCCGTGGTCGTCCGCGCCGAGGGCGGCGATGCGCCCAAGGCGGTGGTCAAGGTGGGAGAAGGAAGAGAGGGCGCCAGCGTGGCCTGTGGCGTGAGAAGCGCCCTGCTGGCGCGGCGGGCGGGCGCCCGAGGGGCGGGCGAGGCTGCAACCGCCGCCCCGCCAACCCCACCCGTCCCCTTCACAGAAGGACCGCTCGAACGACACCCTCCTCTTCGCGTCCGACCAGTCCCTGGCCTACCTCGACGGCTCCCTCCCCGCCGACTACGGGTTTGACCCGCTCGGGCTCTCCGACCCGGACGGCGCGGGCGGTTTTGTCAACCCCAAGTGGCTCGCGTACTCGGAAGTCATCCACGGCCGGTGGGCCATGCTCGGCGCGGCGGGCATCATCGCGCCCGAAATTCTGGCGTCGGCGGGCGCCATCCCGCAGTCGCCCGCGGAAGTGCTCTGGTTCAAGTCGGGCGTCATCCCGCCCGCCGGCACCTACGCGCGCGGCTACTGGGCCGACCCGTTCTCCCTCTTCTGGATCGAGATCGTGGCGATGCAGTTCGCTGAGCTCAAGCGCTGGCAAGACTACCGCCACCCGGGGTCGCAAGGCAAACAGTACTTCCTCGGCCTCGAAGCCGCGTTCAACGGGTCGGGCGACCCGGCCTACCCCGGCGGGCCCTGGTTCAACCTGTGCAACCTGGGCAAGACGGAGTCGGCGATGAAGACGCTCAAAACCAAGGAATTGAAGAACGGGCGGCTCGCGATGCTCGCCGTGTTCGGGTATGGCGCGCAGGCCATCCTCACGGGCGAGGGGCCGTGGCAAAACCTGAAGGACCACCTGGCCAACCCGGCGGGCGCCAACCTGGTGACCAACCTGGGCAAGGTGGGCGGCGTGACGCTCTGATGAGGAGAGCGCGGGGGGTGGGTTTTGTGTGGGCCGCCCCCGCCCCACCCCTTCCTCGCGGCGCCTGCGCCCGCCCAACGGGGCGGCGCCGGCGCGCGGGGCGGGGGGGGCTGCTTCGTGTAGGGACACCGCTGCGCCGCGAGAGAGAGAAGAGGGGGAGGGCGGAAAATCACATGAGGTCGAACGCGCCCCCGCGTCCCTCGCCCTGCTCCTGCCGCCTGCTGGGCGGCGCGGCGTGGTCGAGTGCGGCGCGCAGGTCGGCCTCGGGCACGCCGGCGGCGTCGGCGGCGGCCGCGACGTCGACCTCCCCGCCCGAGACGAGCGCCGCCAAACTGCCCGCGTCCAGCCCGCCCCGCCGTCGCTCCGGCGCGGCCGCCACGGTGCCGACCGCCACGGTCGTGCCCCGGATGGACCCCGCGAGCGCGCGGCCGAGGTCGGCGCCAGCGCCCGCGTCGGCTGCCGCAGCCGCATCGGCGGCCGCGGCCGCCGCCCGCCAGTCGGCGGGGCGGGAGATTGCGGCGGCCGCCGCTTTGGCGGCGGCGGCCGCGCCGCGCGGGGCAGAGGAAGAGGCGGCGCCGCCCATCTCTGGCCGGCGCCGTTGCGCCCGCCACTCCCCTCGAGTATGGCCGCGGGCGCCCTGCCGGGCGGCCGCCGCCCGAACCCACCCTCGCGCTGCCGTGCCCGGTCGATTGCCCGCGCCGCGCCCGCGCCTGCGCCCCCGATGCAGGCGCCGCCGCCGCCGACCGGCGCCGCCCCCCCGGGCACCCGCCTGACCATCGCCCGCCCCGACGACTGGCACCTGCACGTGCGGGACGGGGCGGGGCTCAAGGCTGTCGTGCCGGCGAGCGCGCGCGTCTTCGGCCGCGCGGTCATCATGCCCAACACGGTGCCGCCGGTCACCACGGTTGACATGGTATGGATGTGGGAGACTGGTTGTGTCGTCTTGTGTGTGAGCGCGTCGAAACCGGGGCTCGTGCGCGGTTCGGGCGAGCTTTTCGCCGGCCCGAACCGACACCGACCACCCTTCCTTCCTCAGGCGCTCGCGTACCGCGCCCGCGTCCTCGCCGCTGCTCCCCCGGGGTCCCGATTTGAACCCCGCATGGCGCTGTACCTGACGCAGGACACGACGGGTGCTGACGTGGCGGCGGCGGCCGCGGCGGGGTGCCACGGCTTCAAGCTGTATCCCGCGGGCGCCACGACCAATTCCGCCGCCGGCGTGACCGATGTGCGAGGCCTGGGGCCTGTGCTGGACGCGATGGCGGGCGCGGGGCTGCCCCTGCTCGTGCACGGCGAGGTGGCCGACCCGGCCGTCGACACGTTCGACCGCGAGCGCGTCTTCCTGGAATCCTTCCTGTCCCCCCTGGTCGACGCGCACCCCACCCTCAAAGTGGTGCTCGAGCACGTGACGACGGCGGACGCGGTGGCGTTTGTGGCGGGGGCGCGGGAGGGGGTGGCCGCCACCGTCACGCCGCAACACATGACGCTCAACCGCACCGCCCTCTTTGCGGGCGGCCTGCGCCCGCACGCGTACTGCCTGCCCATCCTCAAGCGGGAGCGGCACCGGGCCGCGGTCGCGGCCGCGGCGACGGGCGGGTCGGGGCGGTTTTTCTTGGGGTCCGACTCGGCGCCGCACGCGCGCGCCGCCAAAGAGTGCGCGTGCGGGTGCGCCGGCATCTACTCGGCGCCCGCCGCGCTGCCCCTGTACGCGGCCGCGTTTGAAGCCGAGGGGGCGTTGAGCGAGCTGGAAGGGTTCGCGTCGCTCCACGGCGCGCGGTTTTACGGTTTGCCGCCCCCATCCGACACCGTGACCCTCGTCCGCGACGACTGGGAGTTGCCCGCGTCCATGGAGTTTGGCGAGGGGGAGGTGGTGCCCATGGGCGCGGGCGAGACGCTCCGGTGGCGGGTGGAGGAGTGAGAGGGGGGTCGAGGGTGTGCAAAGCGCGACTCACGCCCCGCCCTTGACCGCCGCCCCCGCCCACGGCGGCCTGCCATCCCCTTCAAGCCGCGGACGCGTCCCCCAGCGCAGGCCGTGCAGCGCAGCGACGCGCGCGCGCCGCCGCGCGCCGTCGGCCTCGCGCAGGACGCGCCGCAGGGCGCGGTCGGCCCCGTCGATGGCCCGGTCGGCGGCGGAGACGGCCTCGCTTGCTTCGGCGGCGGCGGCGGCGGCGGGAGGCAAGTCAGAGTAATCTTTTGAGAAATCGTCCCACTCGACGTGGGTGCCACCCCCATCCCCCGCCACCAGGCGGGGCCACCAAGTGGTGGCGGGCTGTGTGACGTCCGCCCACAGCTCGAGGTTGGCCTTGGAGAGGAGGAGGAGGGTGCCGTCTTCTCCCTCCCCCCCGCCGTGCGTCCACGCGCACTCTGCAGGGACGATGGCCCGGTCCAGAGTTATGTCAAGCAACGGCGGGTCGTTAGGTTGCGATTTGAGGGCAATGAAGGCGGCCCTGGGCGAGAACACAATGTCCAAATCCACCGCGGGCGTCGCGCGCGGCACCCTCAGCGCGAGCACGCTCACCCACGCCGCGCTCTGCCGCCAGCGCAGGGACCCGTCGGCCGCCTGCACCCACACATCGGCGTCTGCCACGTCGCGGGACGCGTGGTGGACGCGGGAGAGGGCGAAAGGGTGGCGGGGGGTGGCGGGGGCGGGGCGGCCGTCGGCCGTGACGAGGGAAGGCTTGGACGGAGCCACGACGAGGGCGCGGCACGCGGGCGTGGTCAGCGCGGTGGACGGCACGATTGGCGCGACGCTCGGCGGCTGTGGCGCGGGCTCGAGCGCGGCAGACTCTGAACCGACTGCGGCCGCCGAAACGCGGCCCGCGGCCACCGCCGGCAGCTCCACCGTCATTTGAGTGGCGCCATTTTCGTCCACTCGCACGCGGTCGATGGCGACGGCCGCCGGCGGGACGCGCGCGGCGGCGGCGAGCACGGCGCGCGCGGCCGACCGCGCGGGCGCGGCGCCCGGCGCAAACGTCAGCGTCAGCCGTGCCACCTCCCCGCGCCTTCGCCCAGCTTCCACGATGACCGCCGCGTCGCCTGGTGACAGCGTTGCGAGGGCGACCGCCAGCGCCGCCGCGAGCGCGGCGCGCTCGCGCGTGCCGGACGGCGCGGCGGCGACGGCGGGCGCCAGGGTGGCGGCAGCGGCCGCCGCGTTGCGGCACGCTTGATCGGGCGTGGCCAGCAGCGCGACGCCCAGGCGCAGGGCGGCGTCGGCGGCCAACGAGCTTGCGTCGGCGGCCGAGCGCGGCGAGGCCGCGGCCGCCGCCGCCGCGTCGGCGGCGGCTGCCTCCCACTGCGCCGCCGCCGCAAACAGGCGGGACCGGGCGAGGAGCAGGTGGGCACTGGACGGCGGCTCGATCGCCCACGCGGCGAGCGGCAGCGGCGGGTCGGGCGGCGCGCCGTCGGCGGGGGAGGCGCCGCCCGCCGCCGCCGCGCCCGCGGCGTCGGCCAGGGCCGCGGTGGCCAGGTGCGCGTCCAAGCTGATGGCGGAACGTGGCAGGCGCCCGTCGGCCTCGGCGGCGGCGAGCAGGGCGAGCAGGAGGAGACCGAGGTCGCCGCGCGCCGCGCGGCTGGCCGCGCGCGCCGCGCCCGCCCGGCACTCGCGCGCGTCGCCACCCGCCGCGGCACAAACTCCATATTCTAGCACGGCGTCCACGTGCCGGCGCAGGCCGGCCAGCGCCCGGGCTGCGCGCCAGCGCGGCTTGGCCCAGGAAGGGGCGGCGGCGGCCGCAGCGCGCGCGTCGGCCAGCGCCTCCTCGCACCGGCCCGCGGCCGTGAGCGCCGCGGATCGATTGCTCAACAGCTTGGCGCGGAGGGGCGATGGGCCCGCGGGCAGCGCCTCGAGCGCGTCTCCATAGCGCCGCGCCGCGTCGCCCGCGTTGCCCGCCGCCAGCGCGGCGTCTGCGCCGGCCTTCAGGTGGGCGGCGCGCAGGCGGGCGAGGTCGGCCATGTGTGGAGGGGCGGCGCTGGAAAAGAAACGGTTGGCTGGGCGTGGCGAGAGTGGAGAGAGCGGGCCGACTGCCGCGCGCCAGACCGCGTCGCGGCCCAGGCATCGGCCGCCCCGGCGCCCCGCCATGGGCCTCTACGACGACCTCCCGTCGGCCAAAAACGACGCCGCCCCCGCTGGCGCCCGCCCCGCGGGCGCGAGCTGGGCGCGGGCGGGGCTCGCGCCCCCGCCGCGCCGCGCACCCGCGCCGGCGCCGCGGCGCGCGGCCGCCAAACCGGCGCTCGCGGTCGCGCAAGCGATGCCGCTGCCCAAGCCAGGTCGGGAGAGGGTGTGCGACGGGGCGGTAGCTGTCGGCGGCGCGCGCTCGACGCGCCGACCCTTCCCTTCTCTTTATCTTTCAGCCCCCGCCCCCGCCCTTGCCGCGTCCGCCGCCGCCTTTGCCGTGGACGACGAGTACGACCCGACCACGCCCAACGAGTATGAAGCCGTGCTGAGAGACCGGGCGCGCGCGGCGGCCGACGCGGCCGCCGCCGTCGACGCCGCGCGCGCGGCGGCCGCCGCCAGCGTCGACGCCGCCGTGCGCGCGGCGGCGGCGGCGGCCGCGGACGAGGCGGCGGCCGTGGCGCGCGCGGCGGCGGCGAGTGCCGCGGCGGCCGCGGCGGCCGCGCCGACGGCGCCGCCCTCTTCGCCGCCCGTCGAGAAAGGGCTCCCCCTCGCCGCCCGCATGATGGTCAAGATGGGGTGGAAGGCAGGGGGCGGCCTGGGGCGGCAGCTGCAAGGGATGCCGACGCCCCTGGTGGCCCGCAAGACGGGGCGCGCCGCCGGGGTCGTCGCGGCGGCGGACCCCGCGCCGCTCCCCAAACGGCCGCGCGCCCCGGCCCACCCCTCCCTGTCCCGCGTCGTGCTGCTGACCAACATGGTGGCGCCGGGCTCGGTGGACGCGGCGCTGGAGGATGAGGTGGGCGCCGAGGCGAGCGCGCACGGCCGCGTCGCGCGCGTCGTCATCCTCGAGCTCACAGACCCCGCCACCCCCCCCGCCGACGCCGTGCGCGTCTTCGTCTCGTTCGCCGACGCGCCGTCCGCCGCCGCGTTCGCGGGCGCGATGGCGGGCCGCTTCTTCGGCGGGCGCCGCGTCGCGGCGCGCGCGTACGATGAGGGGCGGTTTGAGGCGGGCGACCTGGAGCCGCACCCGGGCGGCGATTGAGGGAAGGAGAGGGGGAGGGAGAATGCAACGGGACGGAACTTGAATTTTCAGAGCGCGCGCGACGCGGAAAACGAAACCCAGGCGCCCCTCCCCCCCCTCCCCCCCTCCAATCAATGCGCCTCCTCCCGCCCAAAGTCGAGCTGCTGGTGCATGGCGGCCGGCACGCCCGGGTTGCGCGCGTACAGGGTGCCGCCGGGGCGGTAGGGCACGGTGTAGGGGTCCGGGTGGCTCCGCGCGGCCAAGGTCGCCTCCCCGGCGGCCACCAAGCGCGCCGCGGTCGCGGGGTCGACCTGTGGCGTGAGAGTGGGGGCGGGAGGTGGGCCGGGGGCGCCGGCGGTCGCGCGGCGTCGACCCCGCCCCCTCTCTCCTCTCACGCACGTCGCGGTTGCGCTCAAACTCGCCGCGCAGCTTCTCGGCCTGGGGAGGGGGGGAGGGAGGCGTCGGGCGGGCGGGCGCGGGGCGCCGATCCGCGCAGCCGCGCGCCGCAGCGCGCTCCGGCCGCCGCCGACCGCCGCACCCGTCGCCACGGGGACAGGCCACCGCGAGCTACCCCGCCTCGGCGCCTCCCCCTCCGCGCACCTCCTCCCAGAACAGGGTGCGGTCGACCGCCCAGGAGAGCATGTTCTTGAGCGACGACCGGTACAGGCGCGCCACCCGGGCGGCGGGCGGGGGGGCCGCAGCCATGCTGGTGGGCTGGCGGCGCGGCGGAGTGAAGAGCCTGGCGGCGCGCCACCGTTTCTCGCACTCTCTGCCGCCGCCATGGACGCCGGCGACGCGCCGCCCGCCGGCGTGAGGCCGCCACCACCTGGCCCGATCGATGGGATCAGGGGCGGAGCGGCTCCGGGCGTTGGCGCGCCCCCGGCTGCTCTCATCGTCGCAGCCGCGGCCGCGCTCCTCCTCTTCCTGCTTGGTGCGTCGCGGCGAGGCATGGTGTGCGAGTTTAGGGATCGCCCAGGGTGGCGGCCGACCCCCTCCCTCTGCCCACAGTCGCCACCGCGACCGCCAAGCGCGCACGCTCGCGCGTCGCCGCCGCGCCCTCCGCCGCCCTCCTCGCCGGCCCCACCGGCGCCGGCAAGACGACCCTGTTTCATGCGTTGACCACGGGGGCGCCACCATCGTTGGGCACGACGCCGAGCATGGTGGAAAACGCGGGGGTCGCGAACATCGGCCCACGCTCTATCCCCCTTGTCGACACCCCGGGCCACCCCCGCCTGCGCGCCCTGGCCGCGTCGCGCGCGCCGTCTGCCAAGTGCATCGTGTTCGCGGTGGATGCCGCCGACTTTCTCCCGCGCAAAGCCGACGCCGCCGACGCGCTCGCCGCGCTCCTCGCGCCCGCCGCCGCCGCCCGCCGCCGCCTGCCCGTGCTCCTGCTCGCGCACAAGGCCGACACCGGGGCGTCCGCCCACACGGCGGAATTTGTGCGGCGGCGCCTGGAGAAAGAGATCGACGCGGCGCTGGCAACCGCGTCCACCCTGGCCGACGACGCCGGCCGCGGCGGCGGCGGCGGGTCGACCATCGCGGCCCTGGCGCGCGGCGGGGCGCCCTTTACGTTTGCGGGGCTCGCGGCCGCGGGCGGGCCGAGGGTGCAGTGCGCGGCGGGGGCGGCGCGGGTGGGGGACGTGGCGGCGGTGTCTGACTTTCTGGCCAAGCACGGGTGAGAAAGATGAGGTGATGCAACAGTGCCACCCCGCGCGCCCGCGTCAGAGGCCGCCCGCAGCGAGGAGCCCGTGCGCGCCGCCGCCGCCGCCACGCCGCCCGCGCGCCGCCACCAGCCCGTGCACGGCTTCCGCCAGACCCGCGGCGTCGTCCAGGCCGCGCGTGGTGCACGCGAGGAGCAGGGCGGCGAGCGCGCCGCCTTCCGCCGCCGCGGCCGACGCCGAGTCGGCACCCGGCGCCGGCAGGCGCGCCAGCAGGCCGACCGCGGCGCGCGCTTTGGCGTGGTCCAGGGGGGCGGTGCCGGCGGCGGCGGCGGCGAGGGAGGCGTGCAGCGACTCGACGCGCGCCGCGAGCGCGGCGACGGCGGCGTGGAGGGACCGGTAGTGCCCCACGAGGGACGCGGTCGCGCCATCCGCGCCCACGGGCGCGGCCCGGGCCGCGTGCTGCACCGCGACGCGCTCCGTCTCGGACGCGTGGATGGTGAAGGGCGCAGGGAGGAAGCGCGGGGTGGCGCCGGGGCCGCCCCCGGGCGCCGGCTCCACGATGGCCACCGGCAGCCGCTCGTCGCCGGCCGTGGCTGCGTCGGCCGCGTCGGGGTCGAGGAGCAGGCCGCACGCGGCGCCGCCGTCGCCCGCGGCGGCCGAGGCCGCCGTGTGCAGGACGGCGCACAGGGGCGCGTCCAGACGCACGCCGGCGGCGTACCAGCCGACGACGTCAAGGTCAGGAAAGGTGGCCTTGTCTGGGAAGGGGAGAGGGAGAGGGAGGGGTGGGCGAGCGTATGGGCGGCGCGCCGACGACTCCCGACCGGCCGCGACACGCACACTGCTCCAGCCGCTTGGCCAGCAGCCCGGCGTCCACCCCGGCGTCCGTCACCGCGGCGTCGAACGAGTTGGCGACGTCGACGGCCGCGCCGGCGTGCGCGCCGAGGAGAAAGCCCGCGACGGGGGGCGGCGGCGGGCCGCCCGCGGCCGCCAGCACGCGGGCCCGGGTGACAGAGTCAGAGACGTTGATGATGACGAGCTGGAGGGGGGGGGCGGGAGGCGGGAGGGCGCGCCGGGAGCGGGGATGGGATCCGCGTGGCGGGCGCGCCGCAGCACCACGACCCGCTGCGGCGGCTCTCACCGGGTGCAGGGAGAACGTGAGGCGCGGGGCCGCCATCGCGGCGGGCGTCGCGGCGCGCGGGAGTGGCGCTGGCCACACCTGCGCCTGCCGATGTGCCGCGCCCTCGCCGCCCCCGTGTTTGAGCTCATCGTCATCCAGGTCGGTGCCGTGCTGTGAATGCGCGCCCGCGCGGCCGCGGGCCGCCCCGCCCCCCTGGCCAAGCCTGCGAAACGCCGCCAACCTCCGCTCCGCCTGCGCCGTTCCGACCTCCCCCTGGGCACGCCCCAACCGTGGGCGGTCGACCTGGCGCCCGCTCGCCTGGTCGACGTGGCGCTGCCGAGCCTGCTGGCGCGGCTGGCGGACGAGGAAGGAGGGGGTGGGTCGGCGCCGCCCTCTTACGTCTCTCTCTGCCTCTCTGTCGACGCCGCCGACGGCGGCATGTACGTGCGTGGCGACGCCGTCGTCGCCCCAGACGTTTTCTGCGGGTGCGACGCGTGCGGCGCGCCGGTCGGCGTCGCGCTCTCGGCCCGGATCACCCTGTGGCTCGACTCCTCGCCCGCCGCCGCGTCTGGCGCCCGGGGGTGCACCGCATCTTCGGGCTCGGCCGACGAGCTGGCGTGGCGGCCTTCAGCTGCCTCCGTGGACCTCACGCCGACGGTCGCGGCCGCGCTGTCGGCCGCGCTGCCTGCACGCGTCTCCTGCGGCGCCCCTGCCTGCGAGGCCGCGGCCGCGAGAGGTTGGGGCGCGGGGGCGGCGCCGGCGGCCGGTTTGGGCGGTGCGGGGGCAGGTTTGGAGGCGCTGCGCGCGCGGTTTTCGGGCGGCGGTCGAAAGGCGGCCTAATCGTTTTCTGTGTCACACACACCCCACCCGCTCCCATCACGCCGCCGCCCACCGCATGAACTTGGACGGCGACCGCCGCGGCGCGGCCGCCTTGGCGTCGGCGGCGGCTAGGGTGGCGAGCGCGGCGCGCGCCGCAGCGTCCGACCCGCACCCAGCTTCCAGCGCCTGCCGCGCCCACGACGCCGCGCCAGCGCGGGCCACGGTCGCCATCGAGTCCGCCCCATCATCGCGCGGCAGGCGCGCCACCGCGTCGGCGGCGGCGGCCAGCCCCGCGCCGCCCCCGCACCGCGCGGCGGCCGCGAGCCGCGCGGCGGCCGCCAGCGCGGCGCCGTCGCCGGGGGCCAGGCCCAGCAGGCGGCAGGCTTTGGAGGCGACGTCGACGCCGCCGAGGGAATCGGCGTGGGCGAGGACTTGGGCCGCCGCGGCGGCCGCGACGCGGGGGGGAAGCGGCGCCCACGGGAAGCCGCCGCGCGAGGCGGCGAGGGCGGCCAGGGCGTCGCCCAAGGCGTGGGCGGCTTCGTCGTAGGCGGTCGGGTGGTAGTCGCGGGGGGAGGCGGGGTCGAAGGCGATGGCGCGGAGCGCGGCGCGCACGCGCGCGGCGGCGAGGGAGCGTTCGCAGGCCGCTGCGGCGTCGCCGTCGGCCGCGCCATCGTCATCGTCGACAGCAGCAGCCACCAGCGCCACCGCGCCATCGCGCCAGGCGGCAAAGGCGGCCAGGGGCGCGCCAACCGCCGGCCGCGCGGCGACGAGCGCAGTCGCCAGCGCGGGCGCGGCCGGCGCGCCCACCCGCACCGCGGCCAGTGCTGCGGTCGCCGCCGCCGCGATCGGCGCGGCGACCGCCGGGTCGGGCGAGAGCAGGGACGGGGGCACGGGCGCGCCCGCCGCGGCGGACGCCCACGCTGCCAGGGCGGCGGCCGCGCGGCGCGGCAGGGGGGCCGCGATCAAAGGAGGGGGTGGGGGGAGGGCGGGGACGGCCACCATGCTGTGCGCGCGCAGCCCGATGCCGCCCAAAAAGGGGGGAAGGGGGGAGCGAGAGTGAACGCCGGCCGCGCGCTTCTGGCCCTCCCACTCCCGCCGCAGACCACCCAAGACCCCCCCCGGAAAGCGGGAAAGCGGCGCAAGCACCATGTTCGCGGCACTGGCCGCCGACGAGAGCGGCACCGCGAGCGTGGAAGCCCTGGCCAAGCAGCTCAAGGCCGCGGCGCCCGCGCGCGCGGCACCCGCCAAGCCCGCCGCCCCCGCCGCCAAGACCGCGGGCGGCGCCGCGGTGGCCGCCCGCCTGGTGGGCGCGGCGCCGGCCGCGACGGGCGACGGCCTGGCCGACCCCGCGCGGTCGGGGCCGGGCCGCGGCGGCGGCCGCGGCGCGGGCCGCGGCCGCGGCGGCCGCGGCCGGGGCGAGACCCGCCTCCGCCAGTTTGACCGGCGCGACGCGTCGGGCCGTGGGTGAGGTGGTGGAGGGGGGGGAGGGGGCGATTGGCTGCGGGCGGCGGCGCCGGCGCGGCCGCGCGGGCGCCCGCGCGCAGGCGGTTGCCCGGTGCCTGGCCCGCGCGGCCGCCGTGGAGTGCGCATCGGCCGCCGCGCCGCCAAAGGGGTGGTGCCGGGAGGCGGCTGGAGCGCGCGCGGGCCGGCGCGGGCCAGCCGCCGCGCAATGCGCCGCCGACCGGCGCCCTGCCCACCCGCCCGCCCTCCCACCCCCCCCCAGCACCGAGACCGAGAAGCGCCACGGCGCCGGCAAAGCCAACTGGGGCACGGCGGAGGACGGCGCCAAAGAGTAAGGGGCGGGAGGCGGGGAAGGGGCGCGAGCGGGTCGGGCGAGCGAGCCGGGGCCCACACGCACACCCCCACCCCCCACAGAGCCCCCGACGCCGGCGCCAAGGACGCCGCCAAGGACGCGGGCGCGCCCCGTGAGGACGACGAGGAGGAGGAGGGGCCGACGATGGGGCTCGAGGAGTACGAAGCGACGCTCGCGGAAAAACGCGCGGGGCTCAACAAGGCGGCGCCCAAGCCCGCGACCGTCGACGCGGCCGCGCTGGAAGGGTTGCCCACGTTCAAGCGGGTGGACGTGGAGGCGGAGGTGGACCTGGTCAAGCTCGCCAAAGGGCCGAAGGCCGCGGCCAAGCGCGCGGGGTCGGCCGGCGCGGGCGGGTCGGCGTCCGCGCCGGCCAGGGTGGCGGTCGAGACCGGGTTCCGCGTCTCCGACGGGTCGGCGCCGCGGGGCGACGCGGGCGGGCGCGGGCGCGGGCGGGGCGGGCGGGGCGAGGGGCGCGGCGGCCGGGGCGAAGGCCGCGGCCGGGGTGAGGGCCGCGGCCGCGGCGAGGGGCGTGGCCCCCGCCCGGCGCCCGCGGCGCGCGCGCCGTCGGGGCCGGCGCCCGCGATCAACGACGCGGCCGCGTTCCCGTCGCTCGGCGGGAAATGAGGAGAGAAGAGGGGTCGAGGGAGGGATACCCCTCTTCTCGCCCGCCCCTGGACGGCGCAAGACACACACACACACAACAACCACGGCGACGGCGTGCATGGCGGCCGAGGGCGGCGGGCGCTGGGTCGGTGGGCGCGGCCTGCCGCGCTCGCCCCCATAACCCCCACCCCTCCCCGCCGCCTTTCAAATCCCCCACCCCCACCCCACCCCCACCCCGTTTGCTGCGCGAGGCTTCCGCCCCGCGTAATGGGCCCCGGTTCCTAAAAAGAGGGGGCCCCGGTGGCGCGGCGGCGCGGCGCGCGGCCGCCGACGCGCGGCCCGCGCCCGCGTCCGCCGCCCGCCCCGACTGTGAGGCGCGCACACCAGTGAAGGAGGGGGAGAGAGAGGAGGAGGGCGGCGCAGTGACACGCGCCTCTCTCCCCAGCCTCTCGCGGCGGCCACCCTCTCCCCATCTCTCCGCACCACGCCGACCCTCTACTTGCCCTCCTCCTTGACGTCGGCGTCGTACGTGGAGGACGACGCGCCGCCGCCCGCCGCGCCGTCGCCCGCCGGCGCCGCGCCGCCGCCGCCCTTGTTGAGCGCTTCCCCAATCTTCATCGTGGCCGCGCCCAGCGCTTTGACGCCCGCCCGGATGGCGTCCGCGTCCTCCGAGTCGAGCACGCCACGCAGGGCGGCGATTTCAGAGTTGATAGAATCGACGACTTCGGACGGCACCTTGTCCTTGTACTCGGCCACCGACTTCTCCGCGCTGGGGGTAAGAGGGGGAGAGGGAGGGTGTGTGGGCGAAAAGGCAGCCAAAACAGAGCACGGATAGGCCCCCATCCGCCATCCGCTCTCTCCTCCCTCTCTCCTCCTTCCCACCTGTAAATCGCGGCCTCGGCCTCGTTCTTGGCCTCGATGCCCGCCTTGCGCGTCTTGTCCTTGGCCGCGTGCGCGTCCGCGTCGCGCACCATCTGCGCGATTTGGTCCTCGGACAACCCCCCGGACGACTCGATCCGAATGTTTTGCTCCCGCCCCGTCGCCTTGTCCTTGGCGGCGACGTGCACGATGCCGTTGGCATCGATGTCGAACGTGACCTCGATTTGGGGGACGCCGCGCTGGGCGGGCGGGATGCCCTCGAGCTCAAACTGGCCGAGCAGCTTGTTGTCGGCCGCCATCTCGCGCTCGCCCTGCAGGACCTTGATGCCCACCTGCACCTGGTTGTCGGCCGCGGTGGAGAAGACTTGGGCCTTCTTGGTGGGGATGGTCGTGTTGCTGCGGGCGAGGGAGGCGGGGAAGGGGTCGGCGGCCGCGCGCGCGCTCGTGCGGGCCCACCCCACCACTCTTCCTCTCGTCTTCTCTTACCGGGTGATCAGGCGGGTGAAGACGCCCCCCAGTGTCTCGATGCCGAGCGACAGGGGCGTGACATCGAGGAGGAGGAGGTCGCGCACGTCGCCGCGCAGCACCCCCCCCTGAAGCGCCGCGCCGCACGCCACCACCTCGTCCGGGTTCACCCCCCGCGACGGCTCCTTTTTAAACACGTCCTTGACGATGGCCTGTACGCGCGGCATGCGGGTCATGCCGCCGACGAGCAGGACTTCCTTGATGTCGCCCGCGGCGACGCCCGCGTCTTTCATGCAGTCGAGGCACGGCTGCTTGGTGCGCTCGAGCAGGTCGGCCGTCAGCGACTCGAGCTTCGCCCGGGTCAGCGTCACGGAGAGGTGCTTGGCGCCGGCCGCGTCGGCGGTGATGAAGGGGAGGTTGACGTCGGTCGTCGCGGCCGACGACAGCTCGCACTTGGCCTTCTCCGCCGCCTCGCGCAACCGCTGGATCGCCAGCTTGTCGCCCGCGAGGTCGATCCCGGTGTCCGCTTTGAACGTGGCCATCAGGTGGCGCAGGAGGGCGTTGTCGAAATCCTCGCCCCCGAGAAACGTGTCGCCGTTGGTCGCCTTGACCTCGAACACGCCGCCCGACATCTCGAGAATGGACACATCGAACGTCCCGCCCCCGAGATCGTACACCGCAAACAGGCCCTCCTTGCGGTCGGCGCCGTAGGAGAGGGCGGCCGCGGTCGGTTCGTTGATGATGCGCTTCACGTCCAGCCCCGCGATCCGGCCCGCGTCCTTCGTGGCTTGCCGCTGCGCGTCGTTGAAGTAGGCGGGGACCGTGACGACGGCTTCCGTGACGGGGCGGCCGAGGTAGGCTTCCGCCGTCTCCTTCATTTTGGCGAGCACAAACGCGCCTACCTGCGACGGGCTGTACTGCTGCCCGCCCGCCTCGACCCACGCGTCCCCGTTGGCGGCTTTCACGATCTTGAACGGCACCATGGCCGCCTCTTTCTGGGTCTGCGCGTCGTCGTACGCGCGCCCGATGAGGCGTTTCGTCGCGTAGACCGTGTTCGTCGGGTTGGTGACCGCTTGCCGCTTGGCGGGGAGGCCCACGAGGCGCTCCCCTTTGTCCGTGAAGGCCACGACGGAGGGCGTGGTGCGCGCGCCTTCCGCGTTCTCGATGACCTTGGCGGTCTGGGAGGCGGGGCGCGGGCGGGTCGGCGTCGAGACGGTTCGGCGCGCGCGCCTCCCTCGCTCCCTCTCTCCCCCCCCGCCTCCTCCTCACCTTGCCCTCCATGACCGCCACGCACGAGTTGGTGGTGCCCAGGTCGATGCCGATGATCTCGTTGCCGGCGGCGCGCAGGGCAGAGGCGCTGTAGGGGGGAGGGAAGACGCGCGTCGGCCCACGGCGCCGACGCCGGCCCCGGAGGCTGGGCGCCCGGCTCGCGCCGCATCCCGCGCCCCGCCCGCGCCGAGAGCAGCCGTTCCATGGCCCGGCTCGCGGGCCGCCCCCGAATGCGCGCCGCGGCGGCCGCGCCGCGCGCGCCGCGCTGGCCGCCCGCGGGCGCCAGCCGGCCCCCACCTAAAGCGGGCGCCCGACGACCGGTCGGCCAGGGCAGAGGGCGCCATCTGGGGGGGAAGGAGAGAGGAAAGGCGCGTCGGGTCGGACGCGCCACCCCTGCCACGGCCGTCGCGGCGCGCCTGCCATCCGCCGCCCCACGCACCAGGCGGTCCGCCGCCGCGCGCGCCACGCGGCGTGCCGCAATGCGCAGCATCGCTGGTGAGGGCGGGGTGAGGGGGAGCGGCTGCGCCAAGGCCCGGCGTCGGCTGTGTTTCTGTTTCCGGGCGCCGCGGCGGGCTGCTGCTGCCGCCCGCGCCGCGCCCGACGCTAAAGCACTGGTTGCAGGGCCCCTCAAGAGCCCCCCCCCCACACACCGACCCGCCACCCTCTCTCACGCGGCGGGCGGCTCCCACGTCTCCACTTTGCGCCAGTTGCGCCTTTGGGGGTTGTGCCACGCCCCTTTCGGCTGGTACCGGGCCGGCGTGCCCGACGCATACCCCCGGTACGGCAGCGCGTAGGGCGGCGCGGCGAAGGTGGCGGGGTGGGTGACGGGCGTCTCGTCCGTGATCTGGTGGAGCCAGCCGTGCCACTCGCCAGGAATCTTTCCCGGGTCTTGCCCGGTCAGCCAGTCCAGGTTGGCGTACACGACCCACCGGTGCCGGCCTAAGGAACAGAGGAGGGGTGGATGGAGGGTGAGAAGCGTTGTTTTTCTTTCGCTCTCTTCCCGCCCTCGACCCTCCCCCTCCCCCCCTCCCACCATACTGCTCCGACGTGCGCTCAAAGTATTTGTTGCCCGCGCCGTCGGTGCCGACGAGGGTCGCGTTGGGGCCGTGGACCAGGGTCGCTTGGCTGGGGAGGGGGCGGCGGGCGGCGTGGGCGCGCCGCGGCCGCGCCCAATGCCGCGCCCCGACGCCCCAGGTCGACCACACGCGCCCGCCGGGCGCGGGACCGCGCGCGCTCGAGCCCGCACGCGCCCGAGCCGCCGCGCGCCGCGCGCGCGCCGCGCCGCGGTGCCCCGCGCGCCTCCACCCCTTGTCCCCCCCCAATCCTACGCACGCCAGGCTGCCGTCGATGAGCGACTTCCAGCCGCCCGCCTTGACAGCGTCGGTGAGCGACTGCTTGCCGTACGTCTCCTTGAGGAACTTGACGACCGCGCCCGCCATCAGGGAGGGGGGGGGGGGGGGCGGGCGGGGCGCGCGGGGGGCTCGGACCCGGCGTGGGGAGTGGCCATGGGCGCGGCCCGCGCGCACACCCGCCGCGGCGACCCAATGCGGCGGCTCGCCGCCGCCGCGCTCCGGCGGGCGACCTCCAGCGCCACCTCAGCCTCCATCCCCTGCTGGGCGTGCGGCGCGGGCCCGGCACCGCCCCCCGCTCCCTCGCTCTTCTGCGGCGAGTGCCGCGCGGTGCGCCCGCCGTGCCCGTCGGGCGACCCGTTTGCGCTGCTGGGCATGTGCGTAGAGAGGGGAGGGGAGAGAGCAAGGGAGGGAGGGTCGGGAGGGTGCCCGTCCGCCGACACCCGTCCCCCCTCGCTCCCTCTCAGCGACCGCTCCTTTGACGTCGACGCACGCGCCCTGGAAGCTCGCTACAAAGCCCTGCAAAAGCGGCTGCACCCGGATCTGCATGCCACGTCCGGCCCCGCCGCGGGCGACGCGGCCGACGCCGCGTCGTCGGCGGTCAACACAGCGTACGCGACCCTGCGCTGCCCGCTCGCCCGGGCGGTGTGGCTGGTGAGAAAAACAAAAGTGGAAGGGAGAGGGTTGGGGCAGGAGCGGGTGGCAGCGCGAGCGCTGACGGACGCCCTTCCTGTCCCTCTCCCAGCTCAACGGCGGCTCGCCCGACGCCGCGGCCAAGGCCGAGTCCGAGACGGTGACCGACCCCGAGCTCCTGGAGGCCATCATGGAGGCGCGCGAGGCGGTGGAAGCGGCCGACGGGGCCGCGCTGACCGCGCTGCGCGCTCGGCACGCCGCCGCGGCCGACGCCGTCGCGCGCGACCTCTCGGCCGCCTTTGCCGCAGGCGACGAGGCCGCCGCCCGGGTCGCGGTCGTGAGGCTGCGCTACGCGACACGCGTGCTGCAGGCGGCGACCGACCGGATGTGAAGAGGAGAGAGGATAGAGGGAGGTGGGGTTGATTTCTTTGTTGCTCGGGCGCGCACCCTTTCACGTACCCTGCTGCTCCGCTTGGTGCGCCGCCCGTCCGCGCGCCACCGCTTCTTGAAACCCGGCGGCCGCGCCAGGCAGGTCGGGGTTGGCGCGGTGCGCTTCGAAGAACGCCGCCGCCGCGTCCTCCCACCACTCCAGGGCCGATGCCGCGATGCCTTCCCGCAGCCAAGCTTTGGCGTTGGCCGGTTCAATGGTGCGCGCCGTGCGGGCGTCGGCCAGGGCGGCCTCAAAGTCGTCGCCCCCGCCGAGGCGCAGCCTCGCGCCCGCGCGGTCGGCCCACACGCGCGCGTCGTCGGTCGCGTGCCGCAAAGACGTCGAATAGAGCCCCACGGCGCCCGCGTGGTCGCCGGAGACAAAGGCTTCGTCGCCCGCGCGCGCGGCGGCCGCTGCGCGCGCGGCGTCGGGCGACAGCGGCGGCGACGGGAGCGAGGCGCTGGGCCCGTGCCCGTGGTCGTAGTCGTGGTCGTGGCCGTGGTGGTCGTGGCCGTAGCCGCACCCGTCGCCCGCGGCCTTGGCCGCCTCGGCGCCGGCGGCCAGCACGGCCGCGACCGACCACTCGCCGTCGGCGCCGGCCGGCCGCGGCGTGACCGGAAACAGCGCCCCCACCGCCCCCTCGAACCCGCCTTGCGCCGCCGCCTCCAGCGGGCGCGCGCCCTCGCCGTCGGCGACCGCGGGGTCGGCGCCGCCGGCGAGCAGGGCGGCGACGACCGCCGCGTCGCCCGTTTCGGCGGCCGCGTGGAGGGGCGTCACGCCGCCCTCGGCGGCCGCGGACGGGTCGGCGCCGGCGTCGAGCAGGAGGCGCACCGAGGCCTCGTTTTCTGTGTGGGGCGAGGGTAGAGGGGGGGTGGGCGGGTGTTTTTTGCACTGATGATTGTTGGAAGGTGAAATGCGAGAAGCCCCCCCATCTTCTCTGCACTCTCTTACCCGTCGCTGCCGCCAGCAGCAGCGCGGTGACCCCACCTTCCGCCACCGCGTCCGCTTTGGCACCAGCGTTCAGCAACGCTCTCACGGCGGCCGACCCGCCCCCGCCAGCCGCCCACAACAGGGGCGGCCCCGCGGCCGACTCCGCGTTCGCGTCGGCCCCCGCCGCCACCAACGCCTCCACCGCCGCCGCGCACCCGCTCGCCGCCGCGCGGCAGAGGGGGGGGGCGCCGCCGGGGCCGGCGAGGGCGGGGTCGGCGCCGCGGGCGAGGAGGGCGGTGAGGGCGGGCACTTCGCCGCCGGCCGCGGCGACGGAGAGCGGCGTCTCGCCCTCGTCGTCGAGCGTGTCCACCTTGGCGCCGGCTTCGTCCACCAGCCAAGCCACGGCGTCCGGGTGGCCGGTGGCCGCAAAATGCAGCGCGGAGCGGCCGCGGCCGTCTTTGACTTTCGCGGCGCCGCCGCCGAACGCGGCGGCCGCCGTTTTCAGCGCGTCCAGGTCGCCGCCGCGCGCGGCTTCAAGCAGGGCCGCCACCTTGGCGCGTTCTTCGAGCGCGCTGGCTGCGCCGGGCTCCGCCGCCGGCGCCGCCGCCGCGTCGGCAGCCAATGCCGGCCACTCGCCGGCCGCCAACTTGGTCAGGGTCACCACGACGGTGTTGGCGTCGATGCTCCACTTGACGGCGGGAACGTCCACGGTGGAAAAGAGCTCCAAAGAGAGGAGGGGGGGGGCGTCGCCGACGCGAACCGTGAAGGGACCGCTCGCGTCGACCGAGACGGCCGCGGCGTCCCCATCCCCGAGGGGGACGCGCACGGTGACGGTGGGGCCGTTGTCGGACCAGGAGGCGCCGGGCGGGAGGGAGGGGGACATGGTTTGAGTGAGCTGGGCGCGCTGGCGTCGCGGCCACTGCGCTCGAGCCGGCTGGAGCGCGCGCACGGGCAGGCACAGATCATCCAGCGCGTCCAGGGCGGCCCGCGCGTCGACGCCGGGGCGGCCGGGCGTCCATATTGGGGCGGGGGGCGGGGGTTGATCGAACCTTGTCGTTCTTTCCACCATCGTTTCTAACCCGATCGACCTCTCCCCGACCGAAAATACTGGGAGCAGGTGCGTTGGCGCCCCAGACTGCCTGGTGACCACATGATTGCACAATTCGTACCACAGGAGCCACCCTGCTGCACGCGCGCTGGCGGTGCGTCGTTGCGCCGCCGGCCGCGGTCTGTCACTTCCGCGCGCGTCGAGCACGCGCCGCCCGCGGCTCGGGGCCCGTCTCCCGCCCGCCCGGGGCCCGCGCGCAGCTCGCGAGCGCGCCGGCGCCGGCACCCGCGCCGCGGCCGTCGTGGCGATCCGAGGCCGGCCCTCGCCGTCCGCCGCGCCTCGGCCTCCGCTCCCACCGCTCAGCCACTCTCTGCGGCACCATGGACCCTGCCATGCTGGCGGCTTTGCTGCCCCAGTCGTCGGGCGACGCCTCTGAGCGGCGGCGCGGCCGCAAGGGCTTTCGGGGCAACGCGGAGAACTCCAAGACCAAAATTTGCCTGCGGTGAGTGTGGTGTGTGTGGCGTGCGTGGCGCGCGAGGCCGGGCGGGCGCGCGGCAGGCACCGCGCATCGTTCCGCGCGCTTGTCCGGCGGCCGGCGACCACCGCCCGGCCTCCGCGCCGCTCTCAAACAAGGCTCACATGACGCCGCACAGAGCGAGCGCAGCCGGGCGGCGCCGGCGCCGCCCGTCGCCGCAACCATCGCTTTGCAACACTGGGCAGCCGAAGCCCTGGCCCGTTCCGCCGCCTCTGGTGCCCACCTCCCCCCCTTCATCCCCAGCTGGAAGAACGGCAGTTGCCGCTTCGGCGAGCGGTGCAATTTCGCGCACGGAGAGGGCGAGCTGCGGCGCATGCCGTCCAGTTCGCACCGCACCGGCTCCCTGACGCTGTCCGAGGCGGGCCGCTCCCTGGTGCGCACACTCGGGGTTGAATTGGTTGGCTGTAAATGGGGTGGTGATGGGCCGTCGCCGGGGCCCTGCGGCGGCCGCGCGCAGCTTCCGCGCCACGCGCGGACGCGGTTTCGTGCGCCCCGACGAAAAAAAAACCCTCGTCCCACCCCTCCTTTCCAGTCCTCCGACTACGCCCCCTACATCGCCCACGCCGCCGACGCCTACGCCGCGTACGAGGGCGGCAGCGGCTACGGCCGCGCCGCCGGCTCCCCGCCGCGCGACGCCGCCGCGTTCGGCGCCCCTCCACCCTACCCCCTCCCCGGCCCCTCCGACACCGCCGTCGCCGCCGCCGCCGTCTCCGACGGAGCGTGGGCGGAGGCCGGGTTCCCGGTGCCGGGTCCCGCGGGGTGGACGCAGTACCTTGAAGCCGCGACGGGCGACCCCTACTACCACAACCCGCTGACAGGGGCCACGGCCTGGGAGCGCCCGCCCGAGTGGGACGGCGCGGCGGCCGAGGCCGGCGGGGGCGGGGGCGGCGGCGCGGGCCTCGCGCGCAGGTTATCCGCGCCGACCGCCGCGGCCGCGGCCGACGCGGCCGCGGCCGCACTCGACATCGCGCTCGCGGGCGCGTCCGCGTCCCTGGACCGGCCGTCCGCGCTGAGCGGCGGCGGCGGTGCGCGGGCGCCGAGCCGGCTCGGCGGCTCGGGCCTCGACGACGGCGCGGCGCTCGATGCGTCGCTCGCCTCGCTCACCGCGTCCCTTTCCCTGGGCGACTCGTCGTCCGATCGGGCGATCGCCACCGCCGCCGGCCCTGCAGGCACGCCGCCGCGCGTCGCGCGGCCGCCGAGCGCGCGGTCGCCGCTGGCGCCCGGCGCGGGCGCCGGCGCCGGCCTCGGCTCGTACCTGCCGTGACACCTGCCTCCTCCTTGCACGACCCACCGCGGGGGGCGGGCGCCGCCCCTGGGGCGACTCCCGCCCCCTCATTTTTCTTTTCTTTCGCCGCCACACCGCCTTCTCGGCCCGCCACTGTGCTGCTGCGGGCCTACCAAAGTCTAGACGCGCGACGGGGCTGGCTTTTGAGACCGGATCCACGGCGCCCGCGGCGCGGGCGGCGCCGCGCTCCCACTGGCCGACACTGGCCTTTCCTTTGCGCAAAGCGACTGGCGCAAAGCGACTGACTGGCCCCCGCCCGAGCATTCCCGCTTTCCACGCCGAAGCCGGCCCCCGCGCGCTCGCGCGCGGGGGCCTTGCCCTACCCATTTGACTGTCTCAGGACCCGATTTCGCGGCGGCCCTATCACCGCGGGTCCGGCGCGCGCGTTTGCGTGCCACCAACCGCACTATCCTGCAGGCGAAGAAGAAGAAATGTCACTTCTTAGAGCAGGACCCTTTCCCCTCACCCCGGCGCGCGCCGTGTGTCAAGCGTGCAGCGTTGTCGCAGAAAATTGAGAGAGGAGGGGAGGAGGGGTGGGCGGGCGCGGCTCTCTTGCCGCTGCGCGCCGCAGCTGCACCTCCTTCCTCAGTGGTCGCCTCACACGCGGCCCAGACTCTCCCCTATCCCGCCCCCCCCCCAACCGCCCCCGCGACGCCAACGGGTTGCCCGACTTGGGCTTGGGGCCGACAGACCCGGCGTCGGCCGCGGCGGTGGCGCCCGGCGACGTCGCGGCGCCGGGCCAGGCGGGGACACCCGGCGACGCCGCCGCCGCCGTGCCGCCCCACGTCTGCTGCCCCGAGCCGTTCGGGGACGGCAACGCGCTCCGGAGCGCGGGCGCGAGCGAGCCAAAGGGGTCGCCCGCGGCGGTCGACCCACCGCCGCTCACGCCGGGCGACGCCGCGGCAGGCGGCGGGGAAGCGGGTGTTGAGGACAACGCAGCTGGTAGAGGCGCCGGCGTGGGCGTCTCCGAAAACAGGTCGGGCAGCGCAGCGCGCGCGGACGGCGCGCCGGCCGCGACGCCACTGGGCGCCGACTGGGGCGTCGCCGGCCCAACCGCGTCGAACGATGCCCACGCAGCCGATCCGGTGGACGTCGCTGGCGCGGGATCGGGCGGCGGCGGCGCGTCGAACGAGGCCCAGGCGGGGGCCGCGGGCGCGGGGGTGGGGGTGGCTGCCGCGGGCACCGGCCCGGCGGCAGCAGCATCAAACGTGGCCCATCCGCCGTCGGCCGGCGGCTCCACCGCCAACGCGGGCGCGGGCGGCGGCGGCGAGTCAAACGCGGCCCAGCCGCCGCCGGCCACCGCGGGCGCCGCGGCGGGCTCGTCGCCCCACCCACCGATCAGCGCGCCCGCGTCCGACGGCGCGCGCGACACGGCCGGCGCGCTCAGGTGGCCGGGCACGTCCCCGGCCGACGTGGACGCGGCAGGGGGTGGCTGCGAGAGGGAAGTGTGGAGGGAAGGAGGGTGGTGGGACACCGCCGAGACACCCGCCCGCCCACGCCCCACACCCCTTCCCCACGCCTTCCTCACCTCGCGCCCCCGCCCAATGTCGGGCTCCGCGTAGAAGCGGCGCTTGGCGAAGACGGCGTCGACCCAGTCGCGCACCTTGGCCGGCGCGCGGTCGGCGGGGCGGGGGAGGTCGGCCGGCGACCACCGTGCGAGGAAGGTGCCCATGGCGACCTGCGTGTAAGGAGGCGGTGGTGGTGGTGGTGGTGGTGTCGGCGGTCTGGGCGGGGTGGTTTGCCCACCCTCCCCTCACCCCTTGTCTCCCTCCTTCCTACCGCGTTGCCCCCGTTTTCCAAGGCTTCGATCTCTTCCGGCTTGAACGTGGCCATGGACACGCCCTTGACGCGGTGGTTGAATTGGCGGCTGGTGGGCGGGTGGGGGTGAGCTGGGCGCCGCGCGAGCCGCCCCGCGCGCACCCCAAAACGCCACCAACCACGCACTGGATGCCGCTGCAAACGGTACACACAAAGATGTTGAAATTCACGACGACGTACTGGGGGCCCTGGGGACGGAGGGGAGCGGGCGGGGGGGGTGGGCACCGATGGCCCGCCGCGCGCGCCATCGGTCGGCGCGGGCACGCGCCCGCGCGGCGCCGTGCGACGCCGCCCACGCGTCCCCGCGATCGGGCGCCGTCCCCGCGCACTGGCCCCGACGCGCCAACCACCCCCTTCCTCCACACACCAGCGTGTCGCAGTCGGCGCAGCGCCTGTTGTCCGGCAGCTTGAGCAGAGCGCGCAGGATGCGCTCATGCTTGGCGTCCAGGCGCGCCGCCATGGGGGGTGGAGGGGAGGGGGCGCGCGGGAGGGGATGGGGCCGCGGCGCCGCGCGGAGTGGGGAAGGAGCGGAGCGACTGAGCGGCGAGGGGCGGGGGACGATTTTCCGGGGGCGGAACCGCGGCTGCCGCGCCCGCCAGGGGGCGTGTGACGTGTTGTTGGGTGCGTGGGCGTGGGGGCGGGTGTATAAACGGAGGGGCTCGAGGCGGCAGCCCGCGTGCCGGCGCGCGCGCACCGACCTGCCCCGTCGGCCGCCCAGGCGAGAGGCGTGCGCTCCAGCACTCAGCAACTCGCTGATGCGACGTCCTGTCGCTCGCACGGCGGGCGCGCGTTGGCCGGGGATCAGGGGTGGTGCAGACAGAGTGTGGCGAGGCACATAGGGCTCGCTCGGCGCGGGCCGCGTCTCTGCCCCCTCGACCTCGCCTTTACCACCGCGCATCAATGCCCTGCGGCCGCCGCGGTTGACGCGCGCATGCAAGGGCCGTGCAGGAGACGAAGAGTGGGGGTGCAAAGTGGGAACTCGGGCCGGGGCGAGTTGGCGCTGGTCGGGGGCGAGCGGAGGCCGACCCAGTTTGAACTTGTCTTGGCGCTGTTGGCACGCTGTTCGCCGCATTATTGCAGCTATCACACGCTGCGCACTCTCACAGCCCGTGTGGTGATCATGCGGCGAAAACGCGCTGCAGCAGCGGACAGTGCGACGCTCACGAAACCATCGACCAACCAAGTCGAGCCCTGGCCCTGCAGTCGCGGTCCGCACCTCGTGTCTTCGCCGCAGGGGTCGCGCAATACATTTGCGCGCGATCAAGGAACTCACAATAGCAACGCTGCAGCGGTGTAGCCTTTGCGACGAATCTGCCAACCACCCTTCGCACCTCGCACCCACGCCGCCCCCTTCCCGCACGCCATTCTCCTTCGCACTCCACTTTGCACAGACCATCCTAACTTACACAGTGCGCGGCGGCCGTCAGAAGGAACTGCCGCCCGAAAGCGCGTCGGCGCGGGTGCGGAAATGCACGCGCCGCCTCCCCCTTCTGCGCCGCACGCCAGCGCGGCGCGCGCGCCGTGCGGCGCACGGCCGCGCCCCGAAACGCGTGCGGCGCACGCTGCGGAGCACGACCCCCTCTCCCCGCTCACACGACGGCGTCCACGGACAGCAGGTTGTGCTTGCCCCGCACCGGGGCCGCGTTGACGTACGGGTCGCCCTCCGCCCCCCGCTCAAACACGGCGGCGGCGCCCATGCCCGACCCGATGCACATGGACACGACGCCAAAGCGGGCGGCGGCGCCGCGCTTGGCCATCTCGTGGAGCAGGGTCGCGGTGCACCGCGCGCCCGTCGCGCCCAGTGGGTGGCCCAGCGCGATGGCGCCGCCGTTGGGGTTGACCTTGGTGTCGTCCAGGCCCAATTTCTCGATCGAGTAGGTGGCCTGAAGAGATGGAAAAGGGGGGTCGTTTGGTAACAAGGACGACCGTCCTTGTTAATCTCCGCCCCGCTCGCCGTGCGCCGCATTCTGCTGCGCCGCATGCTCGACGCATGCGCCCGAATCCTGCAACGCACCCCCGGCTCCTACCTGGGACGCAAACGCCTCGTTGAGCTCAAACACGTCGATGTCGTCCACGCTCAGCCCCGCCATCTTGACCGCCTCGGGAATTGCCACCGCCGGCCCGATGCCCATGACCGCCGGGTCGACGCCGACCGCGGCAAACGAGCGGAAGATGCCGAGCACGGGCAGGCCGCGCTTGATGGCTTCCGCGCGCGTCATCATGAGCACGATCGCCGCGCCGTCGGAAACCTGGCTCGAGTTGCCTGCCGTCGTGCTCCCGTCCGACTTGAACACGGTGCGCAGCTGCCCCAGGGACGAGGCGGTGACGCCGTCGCGGATGCCGTCGTCCGCGGATACGACGATGCGTTTTTCGTCGCCCGACTTCGGGTCGACCCACGTTGTCGGCACGGGCACGATTTCGTCGACAAAGCGGCCCGCCTTTTGGGCGGCCGCCGCGCGCGCGTGCGAGCGGGCGGCCATGGCGTCCTGCTTGGCGCGGGAGATGCCAAACCGTTCGGCCACGTTTTCCGACGTGACGCCTAAGAGGAGGGAGGGAGGAGGGGGGTTGGCCGCGGCCGTCGCTCCGTCCCACGCTCCCCCTTTTATCTCCTCAACACCTACCCATGGGAATCAGGCAGCTCTGCGCGGCGTCGCAGTCCGCGACGCGCGGGTTGATGCCGCCCTCCCACGCCATCGGGTTGGTCGACATCGATTCGACGCCGCCCGCCAGCCCAATGCTGTAGTACCCAGCCTTGATGGCGGCCGCCACGGACGCGATGGCCTGCAGGCCGGACGAGCACTGGCGGTTGACGGTGTGCAGGGGGACGGTGTCGGGGATGCCGGCGAGCAGCGCCGCAATGCGGCACTGAATGGCGCGCTGGCTCGAGTCGCCCAGGACGGAGCCGATGACAATGTCGCCGATGGCCTGGGGAGAAAGGGACGGGGATTGGTGGGCGTGAAAAAATGGGGGTCGCCCCGGCCGCGGGCGGCGCCGAGCCCCCGCCCTCGCCTCTTTCCCCTCTCCTTCCTCCTACCTCGGGCTCAATGCCCGTCTTCTGCAGCGTCGCTTGCAGCACGGCCAGCAGCAGGTCGTCCGGCGCGGTGTCCTTGAAGCCGCCGCGTTTGGCCTAGAGAGCGAGGGAGAGCAAGTCGGTTGCCGCCCTCGCCGCCCGACCTCCCTCCCTCCCCCTGCATTCTCCTCCACCACCTCCCACCTTGGTGATGGGCGTGCGCAGGGCCGACACGATGACGACGTCGTCGAGGGCGGGCGCGCGGCGGAAGTAGCCGGCCGAGTCGCCGATGGAGGTCGGCGCGGGCTGAGGGGTGGGGGAGGGGTCGCGTCGGCGCCTGCCTGCACTCCCGTACGTCCCGGTGACATCTATGGCGCCCGCCGCGGCCCACGCGCGGGCGCGGGCGGGCAGCGCGGGCGCAAGGCATCGCCGCGCTGGCGCGGCGGCCACCATGCCGACGCGAGGCGGGGGCGCGCGCGCTTGCTGCCGGGGCCCAGCGATGGCGGACGCTCCCGCGCGCGCATCGCGAGCCGCGCGGTCGCGCGCGGCGCGCGAACGCGGCGGCAGCCCGACGCCCGACGCGTCTCGCCCGCCCTCGGCACCCACCTGCACGCCGCCGCCGGCCGCCACCTATGCGATTATGAGCGGGATCACAATCGTGGTCAGCGACGGGCGCGGCACCGCTCTCGCCCCCCCTGGACGCCACAACGCCCACCGCGCCGCCATCGGACCCCCTCCCCTCTCCTCACCGGGGCCAGGTGCTGGAGCAGGACTTGCTGGCGGCCGGCCGCGCGTGCCGGTCCGGACATGGTGGGGTGTCGGGGGAGGGGAGGAGGGAGCAGGGGCCGGGATTGGAGTGGCGGCCGGTGAGAGCGACGCCGGCGCCACACATGCGACGGGCAAGCCGCCCATGGCGCCCGCTCCGGGCGCGTCGCCCGGCGATAGGTGTGTGCGTGCGTGCGCGGCGGCGGCCGTGGTGCCCCCCGACCGCCGCGCCGACCGTCCCCCGCCCTCCTCAGGCCGCCGCCCGCCAAGAAGCGGCACGCTTCTGGAGACGCCACCATGAAAGAATCCGCGGCTTCGCTGCGCGCGGCGGCCGCCCTCCTCCCCGTCGCCGCGGTGCGCGAGCGCTTGCTCGCCGAACTCCGGTCCGCCGACACGACCATCCTCGTCGGCGAGACCGGCTCCGGCAAGTCGACGCAGGTGCCGCCCCTCATTCTGGACGCTGGCCTGGCGCGCGGGCGGCGGGTGGCGGTGACGCAGCCGCGGCGCGTAGCAGCTGCGTCGGTCGCCACACGCGTCGCGGCGGAACGCGGGGTGCCGCTCGGCGGCGACGTCGGCTACCGCGTGCGCTTCAAAGATGTGACGACGGAAGCGACGAGGCTCGTTTATCTCACGGATGGTCTGCTCGCGCGCGACGCGCTGCTTGACCCCGCGCTGCGCCGCTATGGCGCGGTCGTGCTCGACGAAGCCCACGAGCGCACCGTGCAGACGGACGTGCTCTTGGGGCTGGTCAAGGCGGCGCAACGGGAACGGCGGCGGGCGTGGGATGCTTGGGAGGAGAAGAAGGGAGGGGCGCGCGGCGGCGGCGCCGGTGGCGACGCCTCCACCAAGCGCCCCCCACCCCCGCCTCTGCGCATCGTCGTCATGTCCGCCACCCTGGACGCCGCCAAATTCGCGGCCTACTTTGGCGGCGCGCGCGTGCTGCACGTGGCCGGGCGGCAGTTCCCGGTCGACCTGCTCTATCTGCGCGCGCCGGCCCCATCGTACGTCGACGCCGCCCTCAAAGCCGCGCTCCAGATCCATGAAGAGGAGGCGCCGGGCGACGTGCTCATCTTCATGACGGGGCAGGACGAGATCGAGGCGCTCGCGCGGCTCCTGCGCGACCGCGCGGCGGGCGCGCGCGGGCCGGCGGACTGCCCCTCTCTGACCATCGCCCCTCTGTACGCCGCCCTCTCCCCCGACACCCAAGCGGTAGCATTTGCGCCTGCACCGCCGGGCCACAGGAAAGTGGTGCTCGCGACCAACGTGGCGGAGACGAGCGTCACCGTCCCCGGCGTCCGCTTTGTCGTCGACGCCGGCCTCGTCAAGGCGCGCACCTTTGCCGCCCGGCTGGGAGCCGACTCGCTGCAAGTGGTGCCCGTGAGCCAGGCGCAGGCGCGCCAGCGCGCGGGGCGCGCAGGTGAGAGAGCAGGGAGGGGTGGGCAAGGGGTGGGCGCGCGCGCGCGCGGCCTCGCCTCGCACCTCACTCCACCCCCTCCTCTCCTCTTAGGTCGGGAAGCGCCCGGCAAAGCGTTTCGGCTGTACACCGAGGCCGCCTTCCGCGGCCTCGCGCCGACGACCGCGCCCGAGGTTCAGCGCATCGACCTCTCGGCCGTCGTCCTCCAACTGGCGGCCCTGGGCGTGAAACACGTGCCATCCTTTGATTTTATCGACCCGCCCCCGACATCCAGTCTGCTGCGCGCGGTGGAGCTGCTCCTGGGCCTCGGCGCGCTCGCCCCGGACGGCGCGCTCACGCCCGTCGGCCGCGGCATGGCCCGCCTGCCCGTCGACCCGCCCTACGGGCGTGCATTGCTGGCCGCGGCCGCCACCGGGTGCGGCGACGACTGCGCGGCCGTCGTCGCTATGGCGTCGGCCGACGCCGTCTTCGCCGACGCGCCCGCCGACCGCGAGCGGGCCGCCGCGCTGCGCGCCCGATTTGCGTCGCCCGACGGCGACCACGTGACGCTGCTCCGCGTGTTTCGCGGGTTTCAGGCGGCGCCGCCGCGCGAGCGCAAACGGTGGTGCGCCGACTTTTTCCTCTCGCACCGCGCGCTCAAGCGAGCGGCCGACATCCACGCCCAGTTGATGGGCCATCTGGACGCGCTGCCTCGCGACCAGGGCCGCCGTTCCCCCGAACTCGCGTCCGCGGCCGAGGGCGACAGCGCGCCGCTGCGCCGCGCGCTCGTCGCGGGCCTCTTCGCGCACGCCGCCGTGCGCGAGCCGGGCGGGCGGTACGTGGTGGTGGCCACGGGGCAAGCGGTGGCACTGCACCCGTCGAGCGTGCTGGTGGGAGGGGGAAAGGGGGGCGACGACGGGGAAGCGGGTGGCGGCGGCGCGGGCGGCAGTCCCCGCGGGCGCCCTTCCCGCCCGCCGCGCCCCGCCTGCGTCGTCTTTGACGAGCTGCTGCGCACATCGCGCGACTACGCGCGCGTGGTCACGGCGGTCGACCCGGCGTGGCTGCCGGAGCTCGCGCCCGCGTTTTTCGCGCGGCACCGCGGCGCGGCGGGGCTGGGCGCCGCCGTCGCGCGCGGCGAAGGCTAGAGAGAGAGAGAACAAGACCCCACTGCAACGAGCACCGACTCGGATCCGGCTCGGTTGCAGGCGGCGGCCGCCACCCCCCAAAATGAGCCCCCACCCTCCGTCGGACACAAAAATCGAGACCCCGCGTCTCACCGCATCCCCGCCCGCCCCGCCAGCGCCGCCCGCCGCGCCGCCTCCGCGTCCGCCTCCGCGCACAGCCGGTCGAGCTCCGCCCCCGCGCCGACGGCCTCCAACTCTTGCGGCCCCAAAAACATGCCGTACGGCACGCCGCCATACTTTTCGCTGTGGTGCAGCTTGTGCGCGACCGCGATGCGGCGCAACGCGGGGAGGTCGGCGATGGGGCCGACGGGGAAGCGGCGGTGGACGAGGCCGTCGTGGATGAACATGTAGGCGATTCCAAACAGGGTGACCCCCAAACCCGCGCCAAACGCCAGGCCGCCCACCAGTGTCGGCGTGAAGAAGCCGTACGCGCAGAAGGCAGTGGCCGGCAGCGCGTTGGCCAGGGCGTAGACGTCGTTGGCCTCGAAAGCGCCGACACGCGGTTCGTGGTGCGACACGTGGAGCGACCACCCGGCCTCGTTGTCGTGCCACAGGGCTTTGTGGGCCCAGCGGGCGTACATCTCCATGCCGACCTGGGAGAGTGGGTGCGGTGGTGGCGTGTGGGCGGCGCGCGGCCGGCGCGCGACCACGGCCGCTCACGCGCGCCAACGCCCTCCCGGCGCCCAATTCCGATCCGCCCTCCACCCCCTCTCCTCTCTTACCGCGCCGCCCAGGGCCAGGAGCAGGGTCGCCACCGCTTCCGCGGTCGGGACGTCGCCGTCCGGGCGCCCCCACGAGAAGCGAGCGTGCACCGCGGCGCCGGCCAGCGCGAAGAAGCCGACGGTCGCGGCGATGGCGGAGACGCGGTAGGCGGCTTGCTCGCTGATGGGGAGGGGAGGGGGAGGGGAGGGGGCGTCGATGGGCGGGCGAGGGCGCGTGCGCGCCGCCGGCCGCGAGCCCGCCGCCCTCAACTCTGCTCCCCATTCTTCCTCCCCCATTCCTCACCGTTTGCGCTCCGCCGCGCGCTGGCGCACGGCGTCCGAGCGGGACGCCCCGGGCTCGGCGGCGTCGGCGCCGCGCGGCAGCGCCGGTAGCGCGACGGCCTCGGCCTCGTGCGGCGCCTGCGTTAAGGGTAACGGGGGTGCCCGCATGTCGATGGTGGGCCGAGGGCGCAAGTGGAGGGCGGGCGCGGCCGCGCCGCCTGCAAGCGCCCGAACGCGCGGGCGCCCGCAGGCCCGCCGCGGCACGCGGGCGGCGCGCGCCCCCTCATGCGGCGCGTGTGAAGTCGAATGCGTCAGATGGGGGCCGACGCCGCCCCCCCAGCCCCTCCCCATACCTTGAGAGCCGCCCGCCGCGACGGCCGCGACGGCCGCCCGCCTCCGCCGCCGCGCGGCGCGGCGACGGCGGCCGCCGGCCGAAAGACCGCTCTAGCGCAGGCGCCAGAGGCGGTGCGCGGCGACGGCCGCATCGGGCCGGGGCGGGGGCGGCCGCGGAGAGTGGGTGGGCGTGGCGTCGGCTCGCTGCAGGACGCTCCTGGTGTGCGCCCCCACTCTCCCGGCCCGCGCTGCCACGCGCGCCACCGTTGACCAACCATGCGGACTCCCCCCGCCCGCTCGGTCCGGAGCGCGCAGTCGCGGGCGGTGCGTTGGTTGGGGCGAGGGCAGGCGCGCGTGCCCCTGCGCGCGCCTCGGCAGGCGGTGGTGGCGCATCCACGCCCATTTCGACCTTCCCGATCCGCGCCGAGCGTGGGGCGGGCCGCGGCGCCGCGCGGCGGCCGCGATGGCAGAAGCGTCTCCGCGCGCCGAGCCGCCCGCCGCCGCCCGCCCGGGCGCCGCCGGTCCGCGCCGCCCTGCACACACATATCGTTGTGAGGGACGCGTCCGCGGTCGCGCGGGGCGGCAGCCGGAGCGCGCAAAGGGGTGGTCGCCGCGCGAGCGGGCGCTAACCCGAGCCGCCCTCTTTCTCTCTTTCCCAGCCGACCGCCCGCCCCGGCCGCGCCGCGTGCCCCGCGCCCGCCCTGCCCAAGTCGCGCCAAGCCGACCCCACGGCGGCCGCACCCCCCAAAGCGGCCGCGCCCGCCAACAAGGCTGCTGTGCCCCAGCCGCTCACGCCGCCCACCCCCTCCCGCCCCGTCCCCCCCCCGCCGAAAGCCCTGCACGACATCATGTGGGTCACCGCAGAAGTCTTCCCCTTTTCTTCCACCGGCGGCCTCGGCTTTGTCTCCGGCGCGCTCCCCGCGACGCTCGCGGCACGCGGGCACCGCGTCGTCGTCGTCGCCCCCATGTACGGCGACTACTCTGACGCCGGCGTCGAGTACACCGGGGTGACGGCGGAGGTGCTGGGGCAGACGGTGGGCTTCCACCGCCTCGTCAAGGACGGAGTCGACTACATTTTCGTCGCCCACCCCTCGCTCCCCCGCCCCGGCGGCTTCTACGCGGACGACGCCGGCGCGTACGGCGACAACCACTTTCGGTTCGCGCTGCTCGCGCTGGCCGCGCTCGAGGCGCCGCTGGTGGTCGATTTCTCGCCGGCACGCGCGCCGTCCCGGGACGACCCCATCTTCATCGCCAACGACTGGCACGCCGCCCTCGTCCCCGTTTACCTGGCCTCCAAGTTCCGGCCCAACGGCGTGTACGCGGGCGCGCGGAGCGTCGTCGCCATCCACAATGCGCGGCACCAGGGCGTTTTCTCGCCGCGCGTCTTCCCCGACCTCGGCATCGCGGGCGACTGGTACGGCGCCCTGGAGTGGCAGTACCCGCCCCACAAGCGGGCGGGCGCGTATGAAGAAGAGGGGCGGGCCATCAACTTTCTCAAGGGCGGCGTCGCGACGGCGGATCGCCTCGTCACCGTCTCTCCCCGCCACGCGTGGGAGATTCAGACGCCCGAAGGCGGCTGGGACCTGGACGGCCTCCTCTCCTCGCGCGCGTACGTGCTGTCCGGCGTGATGAACGGGATCGGGGGCGACTGGGAGCCCGCGACCGACCCGCACCTCGAGAGTGGCGGCGCGGCAGGGTACCGGACTTTCGATGCCACGACCGTCGCCGCCGGCAAGGCCGCGTGCAAGGCCGCGCTGCAGGCGGAAGTGGGGCTCCCGGTCGACCCCACGAAACCGGTGGTCGCGTTTATCGGGCGGCTCGATTACCAGAAATCCGCCGACATGGTTTTGGCTGCCGCCGGCGCGCTCGCCGCGCGCGGCGCCCAGCTCGTGTGCCTGGGCTCCGGCGACGCCGGGCTGTCCATGGGCCTGCGATCGCTCGAAGGCTTGTTCCCCGACGCCGCGCGCGGCGTCGTCGGGTTCGACGTCCCGTTCTCGCACCGCCTCAACGCCGGCGCCGACATCCTCGTCATGCCCTCCCGCTTCGAACCCTGCGGCCTGAACCAGCTGTACGCCATGGCGGCCGGCACGGTGCCGGTCGTGCACGCGACGGGCGGGTTGGCCGACTCCGTGGCGACGGTCGACGCGGCCGCCGGCACCGGCACCGGCTGGGCCTTCTCCCCCTGCGACCAGCCTTCCTTCGAGGGCGCCCTCAACGCCGCTCTGGACACGTACTACACGGACAAGGGGGCGTGGGCGGGCATCGTGGCGCGGTGCATGGACCGCGACTCGTCGTGGGGCGCGGCCGCTGTCGAGTGGGAGGCCGTGCTCGACTGGGCCAAGACCGACCCGCCGTACGCCCGCTGATGGTGGGTGGGGAGACGATGAGCGGGCGTGACGGTTGATGGTGGCGGGGTTTGATTTGGGGTGTGTTAGCCGGGGCGAGACAGCGAGAGCGAGTGTGTGGCGGCACACTTCCGCCCGCCCCAATGCGGGCCGCCGCGGCGGCCGCCCGGGCGGCGCGCGCGGCGGCGGCGGCCGCCGGTCCCCGGCGCCCGCCCCGGCGGCCGGGCGCGGCGGTACGCGCGGCGGCGGCGCCACGGCCGCCGCCGGCCGCACCTCCACCGCCGCGCCGCGTCTACGACGACGGCCGCGTCGAGCGCGCCTGCCCCGCGTGCGGCGTGCGCATCACGCGGCCGCACGTGTTTGCGCGGCACGCGGGGCGGTGCTGCCCGGACTTGGTGGGGGACGACGCGTGGCGCGCGGCGACGACCGCGGGCGCCGCGGCGGCCGACGCCCTGCTGGAAGAAGCCGCGGTTCGGGAGCAAGCGCTGAGGAAACGACTGCTCCACCTGACCTTTGGCGGCGGCACGACTCGCCGCCCCGCGACCGAGGTGGCGGCCGCCGTCGGCCTCCCCGCGGTGCGCGTCGCCGCGTCGCTCGCGGCCGCCATCCGCGCGATCCCGCTGACCGCGGACGCCGACCCGGTGGACGTGCTGTTCGAAGATGAACACGTGATCGCGCTCTCCAAGCCTTCAGGCATCATCACCGCCCCAAACCACCGCCACGTCGGAGGCTCGCTCCACGCGCGCGCTTTCGGCGCGCTCGGCTTCCCGCCGCACCCCGTGCACCGCCTGGACATGGACACGAGCGGAGTGGTGGTCATGGCCAAGACGGGGGCGGCGGCGGCGGCGCTGCAGGCCGCGTTTGCAGGGAGACGCGTGCGGAAGCGGTACGTAGCCATCGTCGCCGGCACCCCCTTGCACCCCCGCTTTGACGTCGACGCCCCCATCGGGCGCCACCCCGTCACCCGGGTCGGGCGCTGCGTGGGCGGCGAGGGCGCGCGCGAGGCCCGGACGCGTTTCGCGGTCGTCGCGGCGTCGGCCGGGCCGTCGCCCGCGGCGGGCGCGCCCCTGGGCGACCTCGCCGACCCCGCCGTCGCGGCCGCCGCGGCCGTCGGCGTCGCCCTGCTCGCGTGCGGGCCTGTCACGGGGCGCACGCACCAGATTCGGGTTCACGCGGCGGCTGCCGGCCACGCACTCTGCGGCGACGCGCTCTACGGCCCCCTCCCCCCCTGGGCCCCCCGCCTGCTCCTGCACGCGGCCACGCTGGAAGTCGACCACCCAGCGGGGGGGATGCTGCGCGTGGCGGCGCCGCTGCCGGCCGAGTTTGAGGGCGCGCTCAAGGCAGCGGGATTGACCTGCCCCGGCGATCTCTTTGACCTGCCGCCCGTGTGGGGCGAGGAGGACGAGGAGGAGGGCTGAGACGAGAACGATGGCGGTGCGATTGCAGGGGCGGGAAAGAATTTGGGAGTGGAAAAAATCAATCGACGAGTCACGCCGGCAGCGCCGCCCGCCCGCGCCCGCTTCCGGGCCCGCCCTCGAGAAACAAATCCCGCAGCCCGCGCGCCACGACGCGCGACGTGAGCCGCGCCAGCAGCGCCGGCACGACCTCCGTGGCAACCGCGGGCAGCAGCGGCGCGACGTCGGCCGCGAGCGCGGCCGCGCCGCGCGCGCCGCCGCGCGCGCGGCCGGCGAGCAGAAACTCGAGGACGACGGCGACGTTGTCGACGGCGCGCAGATCGGCGTCGGTCAGCTCGGGGGAGAGCGGGACCCAGCGGCGCGCCGCGCCCGGCGGCGCGGGCAGGGAGACGGCGTCCAGGCCCAGGCGTTCGACCAGCGCCGCCGCCTGCGCCCGGCTCAGGCCGTCGATGGAGCGCGCGACCTCCTCGATCAGAAACGCGCGGAAAAAGGCGCCGTCGGGCGAGAGGAGAAAGGCGAGCGCGGCGCGCGAGCCGAGGGGGGCGGGGGCGGTCGCCGCAGCGGCGGAGGCGCGCTGAGTGAGCCCAAACGGATCCAGCAGCGCGAGCGACCGCGTGAGCCATTCCGGCGCCCCCCCCGCCGCGGCCGCGCGCTCGGCCGCGGCCGCCGCGCGCACGCGCGACGGCAGCGCCTCGCCGCCCGCGCGCGCGGCGGCCGCGGTCGTCGCCTGGTGCGACTCAAACGCTTCCAGCAGGCTCAACAGGCTGCGCGCGTCAAAGGTACCGCCCTGGCCGTAGACCAGGTAGCGCAGGGATTCGCGCGAGCGGGGGGAGGGGTCGGCGAGGAGGCGCCGCGCGATGTAAGGATAGCACGAAGCAATGATGGCAAAGCTCGGGTCCCCGATCAGGGCAATGCCTTCCAGCACCGTGATGGCGCGGATGACGAGCGCAAAGTAGGGCGGGATGCGGAACGGGAGGTCGAACGTGATCTGCGCCAGGTCCGCCGAGAGCGCCTCGAAATTGATGCCCGCCGCGCCGCCGCCGGCGAGGGCGGCGTCAAACACGCGGGACAGGGGGGGCAGGAATTTCTCGACGTCGGCGTCGTTCGCGTCGAGGAAGCCGAGCTCGACAAACGAGTCGAGCAGCCCGCGGTAGTCGCGCCGGATCAACCGAATGATCGCGTCCAGAATGGCGTCCCCCGTCCCCGGCGCCAGCCGCGAGACCATGCCAAAATCGATGATGGCCAGGCGGCCGTCGGGCGTGCGAATCATGTTGCCCGCGTGCGGGTCGGCATGGAAGAGGCCGATGTCGAGCAGTTGGGAGAGGTACGCGATGACGCCGAGGTCGACGAGGTCGCCCACGTCGTCCGCTTTGGATTCCGCAAGTTTTTCGCCGGCGACCCACTCCGCGGTGAGCACGCGGCGCGACGTGAGCGCGGGGAACGCTTGGGGGATGACGATCGTAGGCAGGATGGGGTTGAGCTTGAGCGCAAACTCGGCCGCGTTTTGGCCTAAAAGAGGGGGGGGGCGGCGTGAGGAAAAGGAAAGAAAAAACGCGCGCCGCACCCACCGAACCCCCTTTTTTTCACCCACCCTCGTTGACGTAGTCCAGCTCTTCATAAAACCGGGTGGCCCACTCATCCAACAGCCCCACGACGTCGACGCGGAGATTGAAGCGGCGCAGGAAGACGCCGAACCGGCGCGCGAGGAAGAGGTCGACGGACACGGTCTCCAGCACCCCCGGCCGCTGCACCTTGACCGCCACCTCCTCGCCGGAGTGCAGCGTGGCCTTGTAGACTTGTCCCAGGGACGCGGCCGCGACCGGGGTGGCGCCGATCGTTTTGAAGAGCGTCGCCGGCGGCGCGCCGAGCTCGGCTTCGATGACCGCAAACGCTTCCCCGTCGTCAAACGACGGCACCTTGTCGCACAGCTGCTGCAGCTCCACCATGGCATCGGGCGCCAGGATGTCGGGGCGCAGGGAGAGGGCTTGGCCGGCCTTGATGGCGGCGGGGCCCAGGGACGTCAGGACGTCGCGCAGTTCGGCGGCACGCGCGGCGACCGCGCCGGGGGCTTTGATGCCGCCAGACGCCCGGTCCCACGTCAGCCGGGCCGCGTACCCGCCCGCCGCCGTCGTGACCTGCAGCACGCGCTGGATGACGGCGACGGGTCGCCGCGCCCAAAACGCGTCGATCGCAGCAGGGTCGTACGCGAGGGGGAGGGCGTCGCCGCCCGCGCCGCTGTCGGCTGCCGCCAGTCGCACGTCGCTGGTGGTGGCAAACGCGCGGTCGGTGGTGGCGGACGCGCGGAGGCCGGCGAGAAAGGCGGCCGCGCGGTCGTCGGACGCGAGGAGCGAGTCGCGCGCGGCGGTGGCGCTAGCCGACGCGGCCTGGAAGTCGAATGCGGGCGCTGGAGCGGGGCCTCGAGGAGGGGAGTGGCCGAGCGGGCGCCTGGCAGCGGGCGCGGGCGCGGGCGCGAGCGCAGGCGCGTGCGCGTGCGGTAGCGCGCACGCCGGTCGGCGGGACGTGGCGGTTGGGCGCATGGTGCCGGGCCGCGGCGGGCGGGCCGGGGAGCGCGAATGTGAGGTGCCGGCGAAACGGCGCAGCGTGGCCGGCCGCGAGCGCGGCGGCGGGCGCTGCTGGGCCGCAAGTTTCGATCCAAGCCCTCCACGCCGCCCGCCACGCCCCGGATGCAGTGCGCAATGATCTCGTTTGCAGGCCGGTTGAGCGCCGCCCGCGCCCCGAGTGTGTTTCCCCTCCGCGCCAAAACCACGACCAGACCCCCCCGCTCCCACCCCCTCACAACCACCCCGCCTCCCGCACGCGCGCCAGCAGCCACGGTGTGACGCCGCCGTAGACGTATGCAGCCCCTCTCGCGGACAAATAGGCTGCGCCGACGGGCAGCCCGAGCACGAGGACGAGCAGGGCCACCAGCAGCGCGCACGCGGCCACCGTGTCGGCGGTGGCGTACGTCAGGGACCGGGCGCGGCGGGAGGCGACGCAGGCGGCGGCCACGTTGGCGGCGGCGAGCGCGGCGGCGCCGGTCGCGAGCGCGGAATGCGGGAGGGAGGGGGTGGTGCGGCCGGCGGCCGCGGACTGCAGCGCTTCCAGGACGAGCCGCAAATCGGCGCCGCGGGCGGCGGCCGCGCGGTGCAGGGCGTCGTCCATGGCGGCGGCAGTGTCGCCGGCATTTCTTCAGCCGCGCTCACAATCGCGGCCTCCCGCGCGGCGCCCGGCGCCATGGGCGCCGCCTTCTCCCACGACGTGAGCGCCGCTAGTGGCGGCATCGACGGCAGCCGCCGCGGCAGGCACGCCGCCGCGCGCCGACCCTCACTGTCTTTCCCCAGCCCCCTCCACCCGCGCACGTCATCCTAGTGCCGCCCCTCTTCGAACCCAGTTTTCGCGGGCGGTCGCGCATGGCCAAATCGGGGTACACGTACGCGGTCGCGAGGCCTCAATTGAAGTGGCTCTTTTCGGATTACCTTCAGTCACCCGCCTTTGCCCGGGTCGACCTCAGGCCGGCCGAGGACCCTCGTGTGGTGACGCGGCTCAAAATTGATGCAGGCACGGGGACACCGTCCGCCCTTTCCCCGGCCCTCGGCGCCACGCTGCGCTTTCAACCCGCCCTCGACGCCAACCCGCTCACCTTTGCCGACGTCAAGGCCGGAACAGACGCGGCCGCGGTGCGGGTGTGCGTGTTTGAGAGGTTGGGGTCGGGGCCGACGCACGGCGGCGCGTGGGCGACCGCGCGCGCGGCGCAAGGCGGTGGCGGGCCGCCCGACCTGTCGCTCGGCGCGCGCCTGTCGACCGAAGCAGCGGGCGCGGGCTTGATCGTCGACCCGCGCCAGCGGGGCCTGGCGGGCTTGCGATGCGCGTGGGCGGTCGCGCGCACAGCGACGGCCGCCGCGGGCGTCGAGCTCCGCCCCGTGCCCGGCGACGCGTCGCTCGCCGACGCGACCTCCCTCACCGTCGCCTACTCGCCGGCCGCGCCCTTTGGCGTGGGCGGCTTCACGGCCGGGCTCGAGGTGAGGCGCGGGCGGGAGGTGGTCGTGTCGGTCTGCCAACACCTCGCGCTGCGCCGCGGCGTCAAGAACCCCCTGGAGAAGGGGGACGTGCTGGGCATCGTGAATTACGTCGACCTCGGCCTCCAAGTCGCGTCCCCGGTCGGGGCGGCGATCAAGGGCAAACGCTCCGCCGCGCTGCCGCCGTGGGCGCCGGCCCCCGCAACCGGCGCCCCCACAACCCCTCCCTGGGCCGTGGGCGCCGCGTGGCAAGCCAATAAAAATGTGAAAGCAAAAGCGGTAGCCACGCCGGCGGGCGCGGCGGTCGGGGTCGTCTTGAAGTCGTGGTCTCGCCCGACGCTCCTCGCCGCCCTCTCGGCCTCCGTCTCCTGGTCCGACCCCGCCAAGCCCCGCCTCGGCGCCGTGATTTGGTCGGACAACTTCTCGGCCGCGCGCTACGAGCGCCCGCGCGGCGGCGGCGGCGTGACCGGCCGCGCGCTCGTGCAGCGGCACGAAGCGATGCCCGACGACGAGGCCTCGGCCGCGGGCGACGGGAGTTACGTGCCGGCGAGCAGCTTTGGGGATGCGAGGGCGTTGGGGCAGGAGGCGGGGGCGACGGCCAGGTATGTCTAGCGCGGGTCGCCCCTGTGTGACGCGCCACACTCGGTCCCCTTGCGCCGCCCGCCGGCGACGACCCCTCCCCACCAATGCGGCCCACGCCCGGGGCCGCCGCCGCGGCGGGCGCACGCCCGTCGCGGCCGGCGCTCGCCGGCCGCCGCGCGCCGCGCGCCTCCCGCGCCGCACTGCCCGCCCGCCGGTGCCGGGCGGCCGGCCTTAAAGGTGGGGGCTGCATGTGTGGGGGAGCGGCGCCTGGGGCGCGCGCCGGCGCCGCCCACCCCGCCGCCGACCCCAATGCCGCCCCCCCAGACGACGCCGGCGGCCGCCCGCCGCCCCCGGTGTCCGCGCCAGACGTGAAATCGACCGACGAGGCAGGCCCCAGCGAGAGCGGCGAGGCCGAGGGGTCGTGGGTCGCGCGCAACGCGGACGATCTCATTACGTACGGCGCCGCCCTCCTCATCTCCCTCGGCATCCGCGCGTAAGAGAAGAGAGGAGATAGGAATGGCAGCGAGTGGTGGCGGTGGTGGTTGGGCGGGATAACACGTGGCCCGTTCCCCTCCCCTCTAGTTACATCGCCGAGCCGCGGTTCATCCCCTCGCTCTCCATGTTCCCCACGTACGACGTCGGGGACAGGCTGGTGGCGGAGAAGATCACGTTCCGGTCGAGGAGCCCCGCCGCGGGCGACGTCGTCATCTTCCACCCCCCGTTCGACCGCCCGGGGTCGAACCCGCTGACCCGCGTCTTCGATGACGACGTCTTCATCAAACGCGTCGTCGCCGTCGCGGGCGACACGGTGGAGGTGAAAGGAGGGAGGCTCTACGTCAACGGCCGGCCGCGCGACGAACCCTACATCAAGGAGCGCCCCGCGTACACTCTGGCCCCGTCCACCGTCCCGCCGGACCACGTGTTTGTGTGCGGCGACAACAGGAACAACTCCTACGACTCGCACGCGTGGGGGCCGCTGCCGGTCGCCAACATCGTCGGGCGCGCGGCGTGGACGTACTGGCCGCCGTCCAAGTTTGGCCCGCTGCCCGACTGGTCCGACGTGGCGGCCCTGGAAGCGTCCGGCGTGACCGCGCCCGCGTTGGCGGATGCCGCCAAACCCGCTGCCGTGGCGGTGCGGTGGTCGCCGGGCGGCGGCGGTCCGCGCGTCGCGCTCGGCGGCGAGCGCGTGCTCTGAGAGGGAGGAAGAGAGGCCGCCGCGGTTTGTGTGAATGTGTGGCCTGTGTCTGTGTTGCACCGTGTCGCCGGAAAGCAGCGGGGGGCAGTGTTGGGATCCCCGAACCCGAAAAAAGAATGGAGATAGAAATCAGGTGCGCCCGCCGACCGACGGCGGCGCCACGTACGAGAAGCCGGCAAAGGCGGCGCCCTCGTCATCGCGCGGTGTGCCGGCAGGCGAGTCCTGGGGATGAGGAGAGAGGAATGAAGGTGGGCGCGCGCGCGCGCGTCGTCTTCGTCGCCCCTTCCTTCCTTTTCCCCCTCCCTCTCTTCTGACCTCGGCCGCCATGTCGGTCCACATCGTGTCGAAGTTCTCCACCGAGTCGTCGTGCCGCAGCGTGGGCCGGAACGGGGATTCCACGGCGGCGGCGGCGAGTGCGGCCCAGTCGACGTCGGCGAAGAACGCGTGCGCTTTGACCGCGTCCGACCCGCCAGGGCCATACCCGAGCCGCTTGGGCGGCTCCCGCTGCAGCAGCCCTTTGAGCAGGGACGCCGCCTCGCGCGACAGGTAGGGCGGGAGTTTGAGCTTGGCGCCCGTGATCTGCCTCTGCAGCGCGGCGCGCCCGGCCGCGCGAAAGGGCGGTACGCCGCACAACATCTCGTAGACCAGGACGCCGACCGACCACCAGTCGACCGCTTTGCCGTGGCCGCGGCCGGCCACGATCTCGGGGGCCATGTACTCCATCGTGCCTGTGGAAGAGAGAGGAAACAGAGAAAAAAAGAGGTGGGCTCGGGGTCGACGGTCGCCGGGGCCCAAAACGAGCGCCGAAAACACCGCCCGACCCCTCTCCCCCTCCTCTCTCTCTCACCAATGAACGAGTTGGCGCGCGGCTCGTCCGACATGCCACCCTTGGCCAGGCCAAAGTCGGTGACTTTGACGTGCCCCGCCGCGTCCAGCAACACGTTCTCCGGCTTCAGGTCGCGGTGCACAAAGCCGAGGCTGTGCAGGTGGGCGACGGCGAGCACGATCTCGGCGGCGTATAGGCGCGTCAAATCTTCTCCAAAGACGCCCGCGCGGTAGAGTTGGAAGAAGAGGTGCCCGCCCGCCACGAAATCGAGCACCAGGTACAGCTTGGTCGCGGTTTGAAACGAGTAGCGCAGGGTGACGATGTACGGGTGGAAGACGGCGGTCAGCACGTCGCGCTCCGCCTTCACGTAGTCGGTGTGGTCGCGCGCGAGGATGCGCTCCTTGCGCATGACCTTCATCGCGTACACCGCGCCCGTGTCCCGCTTGCGCACCTGCGAGGAGGGGGGGCGGGGGTGGGCGATTGACCGTCACAGCCGCGCAAGAATCCCGCCCCCTCGACCCCCTCTTGTCTTCTCTTTTCGTCTCCCACCTGGAACACTTTTCCAAAGGCCCCCCTCCCGACGACGGACAGCAGCGTGAAATCCTCGGGCCCGACGCGCGCGTCCGGCGTGCCGGCGTCGGGCGCGGGCAGGCCTGGCACGGGCGCCGCGGCGAGCGCGGCGGCGAGGCCCGGCGCGGCGGCCCCGGGCGCCGCCGCCGACCCGGGGCGCGACTGGGGCAGCACGTCTTCGTCTCCTTCGTCCACGGCGTCCACCCTGGGCGACATGACGAGCGCGGCGCCCGCGGGCGGCGACGCGACGAGCGCCGACCCGACGACGACCGGGGGCGGGGGGGTGGCGGGGGTGGGGGTGGGGGTGCCGCCGCCCGGAGGGTGCGCGGGCGACCCCAGCGGGCCCGCGGGGTGCTGGGACGAGGCCTGGGGAAGGGCGGGAGGCGTCGGGGGGCGACCACGGGGGACCGCGAGCGCGCCGCCACGCCGCCCCCACCCCCGCTCCCGACCCACCGACGACCGGGGCGAGTCGCCGCCGCCCAGGGAGAGCCGCGGAAACAGTTCATCAAAGTCGAGGTCGTCCCCCGACGGAGCGTCACGCACCGGCGCCGGCGCTGGTGCCCGCGCGGGGGGCGCCCCGGCACGCACCGGCAGGCGCAGGGAGGGCACTTCGACCGCGCCGCTGGCCGCGCGCGCGAGCCAGGGCGATGGGGGAGGGGGGGCGGCTCCGGCCGCCGGCGCGCCGCCACCGGGGACAAAGTCGGCGGCGCCCGGGTTGAGCGCCGCCATGGGCGGGTGTCGGGCGCCGGCCGGGGGGCCGGCCGGCGGTCGATTGAGGGAGAGGACTGAAGCAGCGGCGGCGGCGTGCCGCAGTTCTCGCTGCGTTGGCAATGGCCGGCCCGCCGGCCGCGCTGGCCCGCCCCGCGCTGCGCCACATCATGCTGCTCGCCAAGGACGTCCCCGCGGCCGCCGCCTTTTACTCGGGCGCGCTCGGCCTCCCCCTGACCCGCCTCACCGAGCGCTGGGCCGAGCTCGACTGCGGCGGCGGCGGCGTGCTCGCCGTGACGGCGGACGCGGACGGGGCGAGCGGGGACCCGGCGCCCGCGGCGGCCGCGTCTCGGTCGCCGTTTCTCTGCTTTTCAGTACGCGACCTGCAAACCGTCGTCGCCCGCTGCCTGGACGCCGGCGCCGCCCTGGACGGCCCCATCCAGTACCCGCCCCGTGGCGCGGTGAGAGAGGGGAGCGAGGGAGGGGAGGGGAGGGGGGGGGAGGGGAGGGGAATCGAGGGGTCTCGCCACCTCGACCCCGGCCCCGTTGCCCTTCAGGTCGCCGCGCTGCGCGCGCCGGACGGCCACCTGCTGTCCTTGTTTGAGCCGGCGGATGGAGGATGAGGGCAGGGGTGTGATTTGCAGTGCTGGTTTCGCGGTTTCGTCCTCCGCGCCCCCCCTCTCCCCTCACCGCCGCGCCCGCACCGCCGCCAGTGCCGCGTCCCGCCCGCCCGCCAGCGCTGTCGCCAGCGCGGCAAACCGGTCGGCGTCGCCGAGCGCGGCGCGCAGGGCGGGCGACCGCGCAAACGCGGCGGTCGCCGAGCGCCGCGGCGGCGCGCGCGCGACCGCCGCGCGCGCGGCGGGCGCCGGCGGACGCGCTGCGGGCGCCGCCGGCGCCGGCGCCGCCTCGCCCTGGAACGTGGCCCAGAACGAGCCGGCGGGCGGCGCGGTCGGCGCGTCGACGGGGACCAGAGGGGGCGGGGGGGGGGGGGCGCCGCCCGCCGTGCCGCGGCCGCGCCACGCGTGCCTCGCATCGTTCAGCTCGTCCAGCGCCGCGAGCAGATCGGCGAGCGCGGCGCCGTCGCCGGGGCCGCGGCCGGACGCCACCTCGTCGCGCACCGAC